>MDTD01087209.1_pt1 | contig 147913 bp, 147 predicted proteins | sample 811221 | NCBI WGS metagenome assembly MDTD01 (sample SAMN05326646, study PRJNA326480) | marine metagenome | isolation source: seawater | place: Pacific Ocean: South West | collected 2011
AGGGATTCGAACCCTGGGTGGGCTATTAACCCACGACGGTTTTCAAGACCGTTGCATTCAACCGCTCTGCCACCTCTCCAGAATCGCATTGAGGAAGCGAAATATACCGGAAATCCCCTGTAAAACAACCGTATTTTGTCTAAAAGGCGCCACTTTCAACAAATCTCGTGCTAGAGTATATTTATGAACTAAATCACGATTTTAGTTTCTAAAAGTTGTATTTTGAATCGCCTTTTGGAGGGCAAATTGTTATGAATCGTTACGAATCAGTCATTGCTGGAGGCACTCAACAAGTAGCTGCCACCAATAAAGTATTGAAAAATACTTACCTGCTATTGTCTGCTACTCTCGCTTTCAGCGCAGTTATGGCAATGGTCTCATTATATGCTGGTGTTCAGCCGATGGCATATTTGATTTCAGTCATTGCATCAATGGTACTGGGAATATTCGTTCTTCCTAGAACAGCCAATTCTAGCGCAGGAATAGGAGTTATTTTCCTTATCACAGGTCTTCTTGGATTTGGATTAGGAGCTGTACTAAGTATCTACTTGGCTTTACCGAATGGCCCGCAAATAATCGCTACTGCATTTGGCGGAACGGGGATAATTTTTCTTGGCCTATCCGGATATGCCCTTACTTCAAAACGCGACTTTAGCTTTTTAGGGGGCTTCTTATTCGCGGGAATGCTAGTTCTAGTTTTAGCCATGATCGCAAACATATTTCTGCAAATACCAGCTATGGCATTAGCAGTCTCTGGTGGCATCATTTTGGTAATGAGCGGATTCATTCTCTTCGATACCAGCAGAATTATTCGGGGTGGTGAAACCAACTATATTATGGCTACCTATGGGCTTTATCTGAGCATCTTTAACATTTTCATAAGCCTTCTTAATATTCTGAGTATCTTAGGTAGTGATGATTAAAGGCTCTTAGAATGTTATTTTTAAGCCCAGCTTGTGCTGGGCTTTTTTATTTACGCTGGAGTAATTAAATGGATTGGATGAAAATTCTTAGTGTGGTTGCTGGAGTTATGATGCTCATATTCTTATGGCCAGCCTATAAACATTGGAGTAAAAATAGCCCCAAATCTGAAAAAGGAGATTGGGCTGCTGTTTTATTGCCACTAAGTGGTGTAGTTTTATTAGTACTGGTGTTAGTTCTTTCAGTTAGATAGTTATCATTATCGCGTCTGAATAAGCTCTTTTCCGCCCATGTATGGCACAAGCACTGAAGGGACAACAACAGAACCGTCTTTAAGTTGATTGTTTTCAAGTAAAGCTACAAGCGTTCGACCGACCGCCAATCCAGAACCATTCAATGTATGTAAAAATTCTGTTTTCTTAGTTGTTTTATTTCGCCAACGTGCTTGCATTCTTCTGGCTTGAAAATCTAGAAAATTCGAACAAGATGAAATTTCTCTATATCGATTTTGCCCCGGCAGCCAAACCTCTAAATCATAGGTCTTGGTAGCGGAAAATCCTAAATCCCCATCACAAAGCGTAACTACTCTATAAGGAAGGTTTAATTTTTGTAAAATCGCCTCTGCATGGCTTGTAAGAATTTCTAATGCATCGAATGAATAATCAGCTTTTGTTACTTGCACAAGTTCAATTTTTTCAAATTGGTGTTGCCGAATCATACCCCTTGTGTCTTTTCCGTATGCGCCCGCTTCGGAGCGAAAGCATGGCGTGTGGGCTACCAATTTTAATGGTAATTGATTCTCTTCTATCATCTGTTCTCTAATTAAATTACTTAAAGGTACTTCAGCAGTAGGAATGAGGAAAAAGTCTGTATCTTTAACCTGAAATAAATCATCAGAAAATTTTGGTAATTGACCAGTTCCAATTAAGCTTTCTCTATTCGCCAGGTAAGGAACATAAACTTCATCATAGCCATGTTCATTCGTATGAACATCAAGCATAAATTGAGCTAGCGCTCTATGCAGCCTCGCTATGTCCTTGTACATCACTACAAAACGCGATCCGGCTATCTTTACGCCCTTATCAAAACTGAGACCTTCTAAATTATTTCCAATATCAACGTGATCTTTTGGTTCAAATTCAAATTCTTGCTTTTGACCCCACTTTTTCTCTTCCCGATTAAATTTTTCATTTTCACCATGTGGAACACTGTCATGCGGAATATTTGGAATTGACAATGCATAATCATTTAGGCTATTCAATATATGCTTTAACGAATTGTTTGCTTCTTTTAATTTATCATTGATACCTTCAACCTCAGAAAGAAGATCTTTTACGTCACTTCCTGATGCTTTTAATTTTCCGATATTCTTTGATTTCTCATTTCTTTCGTTTTGTAGTCCTTGAGTTTCAGTTTGGAGGGCTTTTCTTTTGCTCTCGAGCTCTTCAAATAGCCTCTCATCCAGGATAAAGCCTCTTTTCTTAAGCTTTTCGGCAATTCCTTTCAAATCATTACGTAAAATTTTTGGGTCTAGCATATAAAAGTCCAATTATTTTCATAGAAGAAAATTTTTAAATTTTTTGAATCTATACAATTTGTTTCGCTAAAAAAATTCCCAATATTGCGGCACCTATACATGCAACCACATTAGCAAATATATTAGTAAATGCACGAACATATTGAGTCTGTTCAATAAAATTAATTGTTTCCAACGAAAACGCTGAAAAAGTCGTAAATGCTCCAAGTAAACCAATAATCCAGAAATTTTTCCATTCATTTGATACATCAAATCGATCAGAGAAGAATATACTCAGAAAACCAATAAAAAACGAACCTATAATATTTACGGCTAGAGTTCCCCATGGGAAGGACCTGGAGATGTTTGCATAAATAAATCCTGAAATCCAATAGCGCAAAAGAGCGCCCAAAGCTCCTCCTATTGCAATAGCAAAAATTTGTTTCAAGTATTCATTCCCTATATATATATGAAGATATATTCATTAATCTTGATAAAATATATCTAAATCCTCTGGTGGTTTATATTTAAAAATTTTTTCCGGAATCGGCAAATTTTTTTTTGTATCGTAAAAAGAAAATCTTGAAATTTGACCAAAATTATCTGTCATCTCTAATCGTGATAAATTATTATTTTGAAATGCAATAAGCACCCTGACAATCTCACTTGTGGGATTATTTGGAATAAGTTCTAACCACTGCATTTTATTTTTTTCACCCAATTCAACTATCTTAAACGTATCATCAAGCACTTTATTCGATAATAATATTGAAATAGGAGTGTCTTGTAAGGCCCAAGGTTGATAATATTGACTTACTTGATCTAATTCAAAATCAATAACCCAAAGATCATTTCCATCAGCTATGATATTTTTTTTCATTGGCGCCAGGTAGTTCCATCGAAATTTATTCGGCCGCTCTAGCCAAAAATTTCCTCTAAAAAGTCCTTGCCTGCTATTTTCAGTATCTAATATTGAGTGTTCAAATTGAGCTTCAAAAGTTTTTAGATCATTCATAAAGCTATTAAAATTATCTAGGCCAGAGGCACCAATATTGATTGGGGAAAAAATAAGTAAAAAAAATATACTATGCTTCACATTAATCCTCAACGGGTGGTGGCGCAAGAACCTCACGATTACCACGTTCGTCTGGATTAGATACTATGCCAATTCGTTCCATTTCCTCAACGAGTCGGGCTGCTCTGTTATATCCAATTTTTAATCTTCTTTGTATCCCTGATATAGATGCTCTTCGTGATTCAGTTACGATCTTAACAGCATCGTCAAATAAAGGATCTGCGTTCTCAGTATCAACTCCTGACGCATCAGCTGTCAGTCCTGGAATTGGTGATGTTGGCTCTTGTGTGATTTCACTTATATAACTTGGCTCTCCAGATTGCTTTAAATGTGAGACTACTTTGTGGACTTCATGATCATCAACAAATGCTCCATGTGTTCTTTGAGGAATTGCCCCGCCCGGCGGCATAAAAAGCATATCTCCATGTCCAAGTAAATGCTCCGCGCCCATTTGATCTAATATAGTGCGAGAGTCAACTCTGGAAGATACTTGAAATGCAATTCTAGTTGGTATATTCGCTTTTATAAGACCTGTAATTACATCCACAGAGGGGCGCTGAGTTGCCAGGAGTAAATGAACACCAGCTGCTCGTGCTTTCTGAGCAAGTCGAGCTATCAATTCCTCTACCTTTTTCCCCACTACCATCATCATGTCAGCTAACTCATCTATTATCACTACTATATAAGGCATACTTGTTAAATCGGGAGGCTCGGGAATTTCCCCGGTTATTAAATTTGGCTCGGGCATAAATAACGGGTCTTTGATGGGCTCGCCCCTTTTCTCTGCATCCTTAACCTTTTTGTTAAAACCTATAATATTTCTAACGCCTAATGACGCCATTAGCCTATAACGACGTTCCATTTCCGCCACACACCAACGTAATGAATTTGCTGCATCTTTCATATCTGTCACTACTGGAGTTAAAAGATGGGGAATGCCCTCATAAACAGACAATTCGAGCATTTTTGGGTCGACCATAATCAACCTAACTTGTTCTGGCGTTGATTTATACAAAAGACTCAGAATCATCGTATTAATTGCTACAGATTTTCCTGATCCAGTCGTGCCTGCAATCAATGCATGAGGCATTTTTGTTAAATCGGCCACAACTGGATTACCAGCAATATCTTTTCCTAAAGATAACGTTAATGGCGATTTAGATTTATCAAACTCTTCCGATTGCATTATTTCACTCAGGTATACTGTTTCTCTATGAGTATTTGGTATTTCCAACCCTATGGTAGATTTCCCTGGAATCACTTCGACCACACGAACAGCAATAGTAGACAAAGCTCTTGCTAAATCTTTTGATAAATTAGTTACCTTGCTAGCTTTTGTTCCTGGAGCTAAATTCAATTCAAATAGTGCAACTACTGGTCCAGGATGGACAGCAACTACTTCTGCTGTGACTCCAAAATCAGCGAGTCTCCGTTCAACTTGGCCTGATAATGCTTGTAGTGCATCTGGGGACAAAACATTTCCGCTACTTTTAGCTGGATCAAGTAAATTAAGAGGGGGTAATTCAGCATTCAAATCGGGAGTTAATAGTGTCATTTGTCTTTCTTTTTCAACTCTCATACTTTTCTTCATTTCGGATACTGGGGTTTCAATAACAGGAGGGACCCTGTCTCTCACTCGCTTTTTCTCTTTTCTAAAAACTTGTTTGCGTTCTGCCCTCATAGCTTGACCTTTACGTCTTTCCCTAAATGCTTTTGATAATTCGGATGCCTGATACCAAGCATTTAGCGTGAATCCTCCTAAAGCATCGATTACTGTTAACCATGAGAGGCCGGTAAATAGTGTGAATCCAATTAACAATGCTGAAAGCATTAAAATCGTTGAGCCTACTGCGCTTAAAATAGCTACGGTAATATCCATACCCGCATGACCTAAAATTCCACCCGATCCCTCGGGCAGGAAAATCCCAGCCTTGACATGCAAAGCAGATAGTCCAGTGGAACCTATTAAAATCAAAAAAAAGCCTATCCATCTAATGGCTGTTAAGTAGGAGTTTTTTGTTTCTTTATCTCTTTCGCGAAATATAAGATAGCCTGCCCAACTGATCATTAAGGGGAAGATATATGCCATTATTCCGACCAATGCGAACAATACACTGGCGAACCATGCGCCTACTGGGCCACCGGCATTTATCGCAGAATCTCTTGGTCCAACATAGCCCCAGCTTGGATCCTCTGGGGAATATGTTAAGAGGGCTAGTAAAAAAAAAGCGCCAAAAGCCAGGGACATCATAAAAATGCCCTCTTTGAGCCTTTTGTTCAGTGTAGTGTACAAATGAAAACTCGAATTATCAATTTATTCATATACATAGAAATTTTTTTTCACGTCAAATCTGATTATTTCACAAATATTAAACAAGAGCGATAGCTTTATTTTTCAAAAACGTAATATTGATATTAAATCATCTCTTATTATTTTACTCTACTGAAACTTTTTAAAAAAAATCGTCTTATTTATTTCAAATGAAATTCAAATGTCGAAGACACATATCGAACTTTACCGCTTATTACATTTTTAGCCAAAATAAATAATTACTGAATGATATGGTCTAATATTGTAAATTATACTGCCAGAATAGATTTATAAGAACAATTAAAGCTGAAACATTATTTATAAAAAGAAACCTTGAAAAGACTTGAAATCAAATAATATAAAAATTAAAGAATTACCTTAGGAATAAATAAAAATGAGTGAAAATAGACACTGTCGATTACTTATTTTAGGATCTGGTCCTGCTGGATATACAGCTGCGTTGTATGCTGCAAGAGCGAACCTCAGTCCTGTTCTCATCACTGGCTTGGAGCAAGGCGGTCAACTAATGACTACCACAGACGTAGATAATTGGCCTGGAGACAACGAAGGTGTGCAAGGACCTGATTTAATGACTCGAATGCAACATCATGTCGAACGGTTCAATACAGAAATAATTTATGATCAAATATCTGATGTGAATCTCGATCAACGCCCTTTTGTACTTTCGGGTGACAGTAAAACTTATACTTGCGATGCCCTGATAATATCAACTGGTGCCTCAGCAATGTACCTAGGACTGGAATCTGAAGAGAAATTTAAAGGAAAGGGTGTATCAGCTTGCGCTACTTGTGATGGTTTTTTTTATAAAAATCAAAAAGTAGCAGTTATTGGAGGTGGCAATACAGCTGTAGAAGAAGCCTTGTACTTATCTAATATAGCAAAAGAGGTTGTTGTAGTTCACCGAAGGGATCAGTTTAGGGCAGAAAAAATCCTTTCAGAAAAATTACGAGACAAAGAGAAAAATGAAAATGTTTCATTTGAATTAGATTCTGTTTTAGATGAAGTGCTTGGAGACTCTTCAGGTGTGACAGGTATTCGTATAAAAAATGTCAAAAATAATGACTTAAAAGATATTGAATTGATGGGCGTTTTTATCGCAATCGGCCACAGGCCAAACACCGATATATTTGAGGGCCAATTGGAAATGGAAGGTGGGTATATAAAAGTAAATAGTGGGGCAGATGGTAACGCTACTCAAACCTCAGTAGAGGGTGTTTTTGCTGCTGGCGATGTAATGGATCACGTATATAGACAAGCTATTACGTCAGCTGGCACAGGCTGTATGGCTGCTTTGGACGCGGAGCGCTTTCTAGATGCCTTGTCTTCTGGAGAGTGAATATAATTTTTTATACTTTTTTAAAAAATAACACGCCATGTCCAAACTTCGTCCAAAAAAAAATGATATTTAATTTGCTTCAATGTGGGTAATATTCATATTGATTTAAAATTGGATAAAGCAGTGAGCCTAAAAGTAGAAATATTAGAGAATCTCTCCAGTATATCGAAGGAAGACTGGAACAAGTTAGGAGCATCTCCTTACCCTTTTTTAAAACATGAATTTTTATCAGCTCTTGAAAAAAATAATTGCTTAGGGAGTAAATGGGGATGGATTCCTCGTCATATTGTTATATTTGACAGTAACAAAAAATTAATTGCAGCGACTCCCCTTTACCTGAAATACAACTCATATGGTGAATTTGTTTTTGATTGGTCGTGGGCAGAAGCATATGAACGGAATGGATTGATATATTACCCAAAACTTGTGAGTGCTTCCCCATATACACCTGCTACCGCACCAAAGCTTTTAATAAATAAAAATTGTACTAACTGCAAACAGTTGCTCATAGATGCTGCAAAAAAAATTGCACTCGAAAATAATTGTTCCTCTATTCATTGGCTATTTACAACAGATGATCAGATGAGTGATTTTTCAGAGAAAGGATTTATGAGAAGAACCGGATGTCAGTTTCATTGGAATAATAACAATTATAAGAATTTTGATGATTTTCTATCTACCTTTAGTTCATCAAAAAGGAAACAAATAAATAGGGAAAGGCGTAGAGTTAAAGAAGCAGGTATAAAATTTCAAATTTTGAACGGTGAAATGGCTGTTGATGAAGATTGGGTTAATTTTCATAATTTATATGAATCAACCTTTGAAAAAAAAGGAGGAATGCCAACGCTAACACTAGATTTTTTTCAAAGCATCGCGTCGAAAATGCCTAAAGAAGTTTTATTAGTAAAAGCCCTATATGGAAAAAAGGTAGTGGCTGCAGCATTTAATCTAGTTGGAGATGAAACCCTGTATGGTAGGCATTGGGGATGCTCCGAAGAATTTCATAGCCTCCATTTTGAGGCTTGCTATTACCAAGGACTTCAATTTTGTATTGACAATGGTCTAAAAAAATTTGAACCAGGCGCTCAGGGGGAGCATAAAATTTCTCGGGGATTTTTACCGACGCCGACTTGGTCATATCATTGGATGCAAAATGATTTTTTCCAAAGAAATATTAAGCAATATTTAAAAGATGAACATGAAGGAATGATTGATTACATGAAAGAACTCAACGAACACAGCCCCTATAAAATACTATGATTTTTCAATTACAGGGAACAGAGCCAACAATGCCCTTTCCGTCTCCAGAATTAGCAACAAGAAAACCAGATGGGCTTCTTGCTGTTGGTGGAGATTTGTCGAAAGATCGATTACTTCAAGCCTACAGTCAAGGTATCTTTCCATGGTATTCACAAGGCCAGCCAATTTTATGGTGGTGTCCCGATCCACGTGCAGTCATTTATCCAGAGAATATCCATATCTCGAGATCTCTGTATAAGCAAATTAAAAAAGGGGGGCTTTCACTTAAAATCGATAGAAATTTTCCCATGGTAATCTCCTCTTGTGCAGCTCCTCGACAAAATCAAGAAGGAACATGGCTTCTTCCTGAAATGAGATTAGCTTATCAAAATATGTTCAATAATGACTATGCTCACAGCATTGAGCTTTGGCAAAAAAATAAACTAGTTGGCGGGCTTTATGGTATTTGTATTGGAAGCGTTTTTTTTGGTGAATCTATGTTTAGTGGCATACCAAATGCATCAAAAATAATAATGGTCTATTTAATGGACCTTTTAAAAAAATATAATTTTGCTTTTATGGATTGTCAGATTTTCAATCCTCATCTAGGAAAAATGGGTGCTATCGAAATACCTAGAGCGAGGTTTCTTTCCGAACTATCCATAGCACTAAGAAAAAAGCCGAGTCCCGATGTATGGAATCAATCAGATATTGATTGTAGTGAAATCCTTTTTCATAATCAAAGAGGTTAGCATTCATAAATCTTCGTTAGCATTATAGTCAATTGTTTTGTTATACTCCGCGCCAAATACAATAGTTTAATTTAGGAATATGTATGGGAAAAGAAGACGTAATTGAAATGGATGGAACTGTCACTGAGACATTACCAAATACTATGTTTCGTGTAGAGTTAGAAAATGGACACGTTGTTACAGCTCATATCTCTGGAAAAATGAGGAAGCACTATATAAGGATCCTTACTGGGGATAAAGTAAAAGTTGAAATGACGCCCTATGATTTGACTAAAGGAAGAATAACCTACAGAGAGCGTTAACAGTATACTAATGGACCGCCTGCTCTTCTATATCAAAAACAATTTCATCGTTTTCAACTGAGATACTTACTTTTCCTCCCCCATTCAAATCTCCAAAAAGTAAAAACTCTGCAAGGGGTTTACGAATTTTATCTTGGATTAATCTAGCCATCGGCCTTGCTCCCATTTTTTGGTTATAGCCTTTTTTAGCAAGCCACTCCTTTGTGCTCTTACTGACTGAAATTATGACATTTTTTTCCTGAAGCTGAGCCTCCAGTTCAAATAAAAATTTATCAACTACATGTGCGATTGTTTTGGGGTCTAACGGATCGAATTGTATTACAGCGTCAAGACGGTTTCGAAATTCCGGCGAAAACATTTTTTTTATAACTTCTGCCCCATCACTGCTGTGATCTTGTTGTGTAAAGCCAATGGAGGCCCTGCTCATCTCAGATGCGCCGGCGTTTGTAGTCATAACTAAAATTACATTCCTAAAGTCTGCCTTACGACCATTATTATCAGTAAGGGTACCATGATCCATTACTTGTAGTAGAAGGTTGAAAACATCAGGATGAGCTTTTTCGATTTCATCTAACAACAGTACTGAATGAGGATGTTTGTTAATTTCCTCTGTTAAAAGTCCACCTTGATCGAAACCAACGTAGCCTGGAGGCGCTCCAATTAAACGAGAAACAGTATGACGTTCCATGTATTCAGACATATCAAATCTTACTAGATGCATATCCAAGACATGAGCCAATTGTCTCGTCACTTCAGTCTTTCCTACGCCTGTAGAGCCAGAAAATAAAAAAGATCCTACTGGCTTCTCTTCAATACCCAGGCCTGATCGATTCATTCGTATAGCAGAGGATAAAGCCTCTATAGCAGGATCTTGTCCAAAAACCAGCATTTTTAGATCGCGGGTCAGATTTTTTAAAGTTGTAGTATCCCTTGTGGAAACTTTACGTGGAGGTATTCGCGCAATCTTCGCAACTATGTTTTCGACATCAGCAACACCTATAGTCTTTTTTCTTTTTGACGGGGAAAGCAATTGATTGGCCGCTCCAGCTTCATCTATGACATCTATTGCTTTATCTGGCATATTTCGATCGTTAATAAATTTTTTCGACAGCTCTGCAGCGGATCTTAAGGCAGTGGAAGAGTACTTAACAGAGTGGTGCTCCTCAAACCGGCTTTTTAACCCCTTCAAAATATTTATTGTATCTTCAACAGAGGGTTCTTCTATGTCTATCTTTTGAAATCGTCGAGTTAATGCATGATCTTTTTCAAATACTCCTCTGTATTCTTGATAAGTTGTAGATCCAATGCAGCGCAATTCTCCATTTGCCAACATTGGTTTAATTAAATTCGATGCGTCCATTACCCCGCCAGATGCTGCGCCCGCACCTATGATTGTATGAATTTCATCTATGAATAGAATTGCCTCTGGATTCTTTTTTAGTTCTCCTAATACCGACTTAAGCCTTTTTTCAAAATCTCCTCGGTATTTTGTACCAGCGACAAGGCCCCCTAGATCTAGTGAAAATATGATATTTTTCTCTAAGATACTTGGGACCTGTCTATCAACAATTCTTTTTGCTAAACCTTCCGCAATAGCAGTTTTACCGACCCCAGCCTCTCCCACTAATAATGGATTATTCTTCCTTCGCCTACATAGAATTTGGATAGTGCGTTCAACCTCAAGATGCCTCCCTATCAAAGGATCGATCTTACCTAAGGCTGCCATCTCATTTAAATTTGTTGCATATTTTCCCAATGCTCCTTTGGAACTATTAGACTCATCTACTGTGCCTGCTTCAGATCCTTCTAGTTCGCCGTCGGTAGATTCATTTAAAACCTTTGAAATCCCATGAGATATGAAGTTAACAACATCTAGTCTTGTAATATCTTGTTTACCTAGGAAAAAGACTGCCTGAGAATCTTGCTCACTGAAGATAGCAACTAGGACATTAGCTCCAGTTACTTCATTTTTTTCCGAAGATTGAACATGAAACACGGCTCTTTGAAGCACTCTTTGAAATCCAAGTGTAGGCTGAGTTTCTCTATCAGAATCATCTAGAATGCGCGGCGTTGTTTCCTCGAGGAATTTTTTCAACTCTTCTTTTAAGTCGCTTATATTACCGCCACAAGCATTTAAGACCTCTAGCGCAGCAGCATTATCCAATAAAGCTAGCAACAAATGTTCGATTGTCATGAACTCATGTTGATGTTTACGAGCCTGCTTAAAAGCTTGATTCAATGTAAATTCAAGTTCTTTACTCAACATAATATTTTAGCCCTTATATTTTCCTTACCTATGCCTCTTCCATTTCACACAAAAGTGGGTGTTGATTAGCCCTCGAGAATTCATTTACCTGAGAGACTTTAGTTTCTGCGATTTCTCTGGTAAAAACGCCGCAAACGCCAACCCCTTGGGTGTGAACATGTAGCATTACTCTTGTAGCTTTCTCTTTATCCATTCTAAATATTTGCTCCAAAACGAGTACAACAAACTCCATTGGTGTAAAATCATCATTCAATAAAAGTACCTTAAATAAAGGCGGCTTCTTTAATTTTGGCTCAGCTGTTGCAACAGCTAAATCCCCTTCATCGTCAATATCATTACTGCCTGTACTCATATTTAGCTTTTTTCAAATTTTTCTTTGATTTAATATAATCCTATACAATACATGGTGTTGCGTTTTTTAAAACCAAAACACCGCCTTTTCTTCTCATATTATACAAAGATATCTGACATATCTCGATTTCCTTCAATTACAAAAACTAATGCTATTTTTTGTTACCTTTATTAGTAATTCAGAATTTATGTATGTTATTGAATATAAACAAGTTAATTTGACCCGCTGAAATGAATCGTTATACTCTGTGTATATGTCTTAGATTTTTTTTTGAAGAGATCGTTTTATTTTCTCTTTGTAAAGACTCTGATACCAGAAGCAGACGTAACACCTCGGGAGGAAAAACGATGGTTAACGGTATAGTAAAGTGGTTTAACAATGCGAAAGGATATGGGTTTGTAACCCCCGACGAAGGAGAGCAAGATATTTTCGTACATTTCAGCGCTATTGAGATGGATGGTTATAGAACTCTCAAAGAGGGACAGCGTGTTCAATTTGAGGTTGAAGAGGGGCCCAAAGGTTTACATGCTCTTAAACTTCAATCATCGATGTCTGCGGGACAATAAAACCTTAATTTAATCATAAAAACCCTTTAAAAAAAGTCTGCTTTCGCAGACTTTTTTACATTTGACTGACTAAAGCATCTCCAAACTCGGAGCATGACAATAAAGTGGCGCCATCCATTAATCGCTCCAAATCATAGGTCACTCTTTTCGCTTCAATCGTCTTCGCCATGGAATTTATAATTTTATCTGCAGCTTCGATCCATCCAATATGTCTCAACATCATTTCAGCTGAAAGTATCATTGATCCAGGATTGACTTTATCTTGCCCCGAATATTTTGGTGCAGTGCCATGAGTCGCCTCAAATAAAGCAACCTTATCTGATAAGTTTGCCCCAGGGGCTATTCCAATTCCTCCAACCTGCGCAGCAAGGGCATCCGATACATAATCTCCATTAAGGTTTAACGTAGCAACAATATCGTAATCTTTAGGTCTTAATAGAATTTGTTGTAAAAATGCATCTGCAATCACATCTTTAATAATAATTTCTCGGCCATTATTTGGATTTTTTAAGGTGCACCATGGTCCACCATCAATTTCTTTTGCCCCAAATTCAATTTTTGCTAATTCATAGCCCCACTCCTTAAAGGCGCCCTCCGTAAATTTCATGATATTACCTTTGTGAACAAAGGTGATGGATTTTCTATCGTTTTTAATAGCATATTCTATAGCTCTTCTTACAAGCCTGTAGGTTCCATCTTTCGAAACTGGCTTAATTCCTATTCCAGAGGTAGAGGGGAATCGAATTTTATTTACATTCATCTCTTCCTGTAAATATTGAATAATTTTTTTTGCCCCATCCGTGCCTGATTGCCACTCAATACCTGCATATATGTCCTCTGAATTTTCTCTAAAAATAACCATATCTGTATTTTCCGGATTTTTAAGTGGGCTCGGAGTGCCGCTAAAATACCTGATTGGTCTTAAACAGACGTAAAGATCTAATTCCTGTCTCAAAGCAACATTGAGAGACCTTATGCCATCTCCTACCGGTGTAGTTAAAGGGCCTTTAATAGAGACTGCAAAACGCTCAATTGCTTTAAGAGTCTCCTGAGGTAGCCAGATATCATCACCATAAACTTGCGTAGATTTATACCCTGCGAAAACCTCCATCCAAAAAATCTTTTTATGAGTTCCATATGCACTCCTCACCGCCGCATCAACAACTTTTTTCATGACTGGAGTTATATCAGCACCAATACCATCACCTTCAATAAACGGAATAATTGGGTTCTCAGGAACGGACAAGGTGTAATCAAGATTTATTGATATCTCTTTTCCGTCTTTTGGAATATGTATTTTTTCAAACTTCATTTACAATAAGTCCCTAAAATTTAATTTGATTATGTTAGCACGCTAGAGTTTTTTTCACCTTATGAGTAAACTAATTATTTTTAATAAACCTTTTGGAGTATTATCTCAATTTTCAGATTCTAAAGGCAGGGAGACACTCGCTCAATTTATACAAATTCCCAATGTCTACCCAATAGGAAGATTGGACAAAAACAGCGAGGGATTACTTCTTCTTACAGACGATGGGGCGCTAAACAACAGCATAGCTCACCCAAATAAGAAAATTTGGAAAACATACATAGTGCAGATTGAAGGAGATCCAAGTGATTATCAGCTTTCGCCATTAAAAAAAGGAGTTATGCTTAAGGATGGGCTAACATTACCTGCAAAATATAAAAAAATTAAAATTCCTTCAATCAGTGAACGCCTTCCGCCTGTTAGATACAGAAAAAATATACCAACTTCTTGGCTGGAAATACAAATTTATGAGGGCAGAAATAGGCAAATTCGAAGAATGACAGCATTGCTGGGCTTCCCTACACTACGACTTATTAGAAAAAAAATTGGACCTTGGTCCATAAATTCTATCGATCCTGGAAGATACAAAGAAATAAAAGTAAATAAATTAAAATGATAAAAAAACAAAACGTAATTATCGGTCTCTCTGGTGGTGTCGATTCTGCTGTCGCCGCTCTCCGTCTTTTAGAGGATGGTTATAACGTAAAGGGCCTTTTTATGAAAAATTGGACTGAGGATGATACAGATGATTATTGTTCTTCAGCAGAGGATTTTGCTGATGCAAGTGATGTTGCAAAAAGCTTGGGAATCGAGCTCATTAAGGCTAATTTTTCTCATGAATATTGGGAAAAAGTTTTTAAAAATTTCTTAGAAGAATATCGCTTAGGTAGAACCCCAAATCCAGATATATTATGTAACAAAAACATAAAGTTTAATGCCTTCCTAAATTATGCTATTGAAATCGGCGCAGATTACATTGCAACAGGGCATTATGCTGGCATAAAGGACCAGAATAAATATAAGCAACTTGTTTGCGCCTCCGATAAGAACAAAGATCAAACTTATTTTCTTTATACGCTCAAACAAAGCGCATTAGAAAAAGTAATTTTTCCTCTCGAAAAACTTCATAAATCAGAAGTTAGAGAAATTGCTGCTCAAGCAGGTCTAAGTAATTGGGATAAAAAAGATAGCATGGGTATTTGCTTTATCGGTAAAAAGAATTTAAAAGATTTTTTATCAAAATATATTCCGATAAAGCCTGGGCCTATATTAGACACAAGTGGAAATCATCTTGGTAATCACCAAGGGCTTATGTTTCATACAATAGGGCAACGGCAAGGATTAGGAATTGGCGGAAAAAAAAATACAGATAATAGCCCTTGGTTTGTAATCAATAAAAATGTAAAAACAAATGCTTTAATAGTCGGCCAAGGACACAATAATCCTTATCTTTTAAAAAATACTCTCATCGCCAATCAGGTGAATTGGATTATGGAAAATCCCCCAGAAATGCAATTTCGGTGTCAGGCCAGATTGCGGCATCGACAAGAACTCCAAGAATGTGAGGTTATGCTTAAAAATAATAAATTAAATATCTCTTTCGATGTGCCACAAAGGGCCATCACTCCAGGGCAATCAGTTGTTCTCTATAAAAAAAATATTTGTTTAGGTGGAGGGATTATTCAGTGAAATATAAGATTTTTTGATATTTTATGATTACTCTCTCGCTACTAGTTGATACAGCATCTATAATTAAGATTCTTGGTCTGTTACATTTCAAAGAAAACCTCGGAGAAACAAGGAATGAAATTGCAATCAATAACGGCCATCTCACCGATCGATGGTAGATATAACGATAAGGTAGCTGAACTTCGTCCGATTTTTAGTGAATATGGGCTCATATACTACAGGTTGGCCGTCGAAATTAAATGGCTTCAAATGCTTTCATCAAATAAGGACATTACAGAAATTCAGTCTTTTGACAATAAAACGAATTCATTTTTAACGAAACTATTAGATGATTTTAATGAAGTTGAAGCTCAAAGAATAAAAGAAATAGAGGAAAGCACCAATCATGATGTAAAGGCAATTGAATATTATTTGAAAGAAAAGCTAAGTACAAAATCTGAATTAAATAACAGTTTGGAATTTGTTCACTTTTGTTGCACTTCTGAGGATATCAACAATCTATCTTACGCATTGATGCTTAGAGAAGGTATAAACAAAATTCTAATTTCAAAATTAGATGATGTAATAGCAAATCTTACGCAGATGAGTAAAAAATATACGGACATATCAATGCTATCATTCACACATGGACAGCCCGCCTCTCCGACAACAATAGGCAAAGAGTTAATAAATTTTGTCGATAGATTAAGCAAACAAAGGAAAGTAATTATTGATATTAAATTAATGGGTAAAATGAATGGAGCAGTTGGAAACTACAATGCACATCTACTTGCATACCCTAAAATAAATTGGCCACAAGTTTCAAAAGAATTTATAGAATCTTTAGGAATATACTATAATCCTTACACAACTCAGATTGAACCTCATGATTATATGGCGGAAATATTTCATGCATGTATCAGAATAAATAATATTTTGATTGACTTCTGTAGGGATATTTGGACTTATATTTCCATTGGATACTTTAAACAAAAATTACTCAGCAATGAGGTGGGTTCATCAACTATGCCGCACAAAGTAAATCCAATTGACTTTGAAAATGCTGAAGGAAATCTCGGACTTGCTAATGCTCTATATTCTCATTTAAGCGATAAGTTGGCTATATCACGGCTACAGAGGGACTTAAGTGACTCTACTGTATTAAGAAATATAGGAGTTGGATTTTCTTATATGTTAATAGCACTAAAATCAATTGAAAAGGGCCTATCAAAACTAGAGGTGAATCAACAAAAAATCTCACAGGATCTTGATAATTGTTGGGAGATTTTAGCTGAGCCAATTCAAACCATTATGCGTAAAAATGGGATTAAAAATCCATATGAAAAATTAAAGGAATTCACACGAGGAAATAAAATCACAGAGGCCGCTCTCAAAGAATTTATCGATCAATTGGAGCTTACTGATAATATAAAAAATGAACTTAAAAAGTTGAAGCCTAACGAATATATAGGCAATGCCTCAATAATTGTAAAAAAATATAAGTAACGTTTTTAATCAAAATGTAATTCTACTCTTCTATTTCTAGCCCTTCCCTGCTTTGTGTCGTTACTTTCAATTGGAAATTGTTCACCCACTCCTTTAACTATGGCATTTTCTAAACCATGCTTTGACATATACTCTGCAACCGATTTCGCTCTTTTTAAAGAAAGATCAAGATTGTACTCATTAGTACCAATCGAATCAGTATGACCAATAATTTTTATATTTCTGGTAATATTTTTATTTTTAAGTAAAAGTATTTCATTATCAAGGGCATTTTTTACTTTATTTTTCAATAAAAATTTATCGAATTCAAATTGATCATTTATATCTTTGAGATACATTTTTTTATTTTTTATCTCTGTATAAATTTGATTTCCCTTAATTTTTACGCTAGATGGTTTTTTTTGGTTATTTTTATCAACTAAATTTCCCGTATTTTCTGAGCAAGGAGGTTGATTAATTTCTGATCCCCCATCGGATTGCCAACATTCACCATATCCATTTAAGATATAGTTTCCTCTTTCGTCTGTAAGATATCTTTCAGCAAATGCAGCACTACTAAGAAACAAAAAAATAAAAAAAATAAAAAAACATTTCTTAATCTTTAGAGGGTCTTTAGTGTTCATAAATTCATCCTGGTTATGATGTTCGATTCATAAATACTAATGATTAAAAAAAATAAAGAAAGGTTAAATCCTAACTTTTTTAAAAATTCCATTTTTCTGCCATTTTTTTGCAATAAAATTGCCTTTATTGAGCGATACTCCTCTTTTTCATCAAACGATTATTTCTTATAAATTTGAATAATAATCAATTAAGATCTTTGCAACTTCAGGTCTTGAAAATTCTTTTGGTGGCGCAATGCCATTGCCAAGCATTTCTCGTACCTTTGTTCCTGATAGAAGAATAAAATCTTCTTTTGTATGATCAGGGGCCTCTCGCATCATCACAACTTTATTTAATTTTTTTGACCAAGCAGTGTGATCGGCTTTAAAGATTTCTATAGCAAGAGAGCCATTTGGAATCTCATCAAAAATTGTCTGAGCATCAAATGCGCCATAATAGTCTCCAACGCCAGCATGATCTCTGCCAACTATAAAGTGCGTTGCTCCCATATTTTGACGAAAGTAGGCATGTAATACTGCTTCTCGAGGTCCAGCATATAGCATATCAAAACCATACCCAGTTACCATTGCACTATTTGGTGGAAAATATAGATCAACCATTTTACGAATTGCTGAATCTCTTACCGAGGCTGGTATATCTCCTGGTTTTAATTTTCCCAACAACATATGTATGACTAACCCATCACAACCAAGCCTATCCATAGCCATATGACAAAGCTCTTCATGAGCAAGATGCATAGGATTACGGGTTTGAAAAGCTACAATTTTCTTCCAGCCCATGCGTGAAATTTCATCTCGTATCTCCACAGCTGTTCTAAATGTATCAGGGAAATCGGTCTTGAAATAAGAATAATTTAAAACAAATATTTTACCGGATATTGCATACCTTCCCTGACTGATGAATGCCTTCACCCCAGGATGATCTAGGTCATTTGTGCCATAAACCTTCTGTACCATTGTCGATATTTGACTATCTGATATCTTTTCAATCCTATCGACTTCCATTACCGCCAATACTGGATTACCAATAACATTGGGATCAAGTAGTGCTATTCTTTTCTGTCCTTCTATTTCTTGTGTATTTTCTACTAAGCACATAATAGGTACAGGAAAAAAAGAACCATCACTTAATTGCATATTCTCAGATGCGCCCATCGCATCATCTAAATTCATAAATCCCTTTAAGGGACTAAAATATCCTGCAGCCATCATTACAGCATTACCAGCAGCTTGTGAACTAATTATTACTGAGGGTAAAGATTGAGCATCTTTAGTTAATTTTTCATTCTCACTTAAATCGTTTACTATGAGTGGTTGCAGGTCCTGTGAACCAATAGGCGAAATCATTGAAACCTCCTAAAAAGAAATACAATTTTCAAACTATACCAAAAGACCCGCATATTTATTATAAAAAATGAAATTTTCTTTTTTTACATAGATCTTTAATTTATTTCTAAATAAAGATCTTCCAAGGCCTTACTTGGATTTTTTGATTGAGTAATTGGCCTCCCAATCACCAAATAATCTGCACCAGCCAATATTGCTTTCTCTGGAGTCATAATTCGAGACTGATCGTTTTTATCAAAAAATTTCGGGCGAATACCCGGAGTTACTAACAAAAAACTACTTTTTCTTTCTTCTCTGATCCGCGATACCTCATAAGGAGAGCAAACAATTCCATCTAATCCACAAGATTCGGCCAACTTTGCCAATTTTGATACATGATCTTCTATACTAGTGGAAATGCCAACCTCTAGAATTTGACTGGAATCTAAGCTAGTCAATACCGTGACGCCTGTGACAAGTGGTCTATACGCCCTATTTTCCAAAAGCTCCATCGTTCTTTCCATCATAGCCTTTCCGCCAGCACAATGAATATTGATCATCCATACGCCCAAATCGGCACATATTGCGGAGGCTTTAGATACTGTATTGGGAATATCATGAAATTTTAGATCCAAGAAAACATCGAATCCTTTGCTAATTATTTTTTCCACAAAGCTTGGTCCAAGAAGAGTGAACATTTCTTTTCCTACTTTTAATCGACACTTTTTGCTATCTAGTTGATCAATTAACTTCCATGCTGCAGAAGAGTCGGAAAAATCCAAGGCTATGATAATTTTTAAATCCTTATTGCTCATTAAGTGTAATCTCTTCTTTTTGATTTATTTTCACTCTCAATCAATGGTTTACGCTTTAAACTACTCCATGTTCTACAACTTGGGCATTGCCAGTGAACAGTTTTAGCCATGAATCCGCATTTTGAGCACTGATAGTCAATTCTATCATCCAGTAACTGTTTAAGATGACTATATACATTTTGCAATAAATCCGTATTTTGTAATTCAGAGTTCCCATTCTGTAACTCAACCAAACGAACCAATCCGGGCATTGAGGGTGTCTTCGAGACACTTTCAGACAAAAAATTGAAAGCCGCTGAGTCGCCATCTCTTTTTCGAACAAGCTCCGAAAGATATAATTCAGCACCACTATTAGGATAATCAGCGGCTATATTCATCAAGAAATTTTTTAAATTTTCATAATCCTCTGGCTTCTCACAAGTATTTAGTAGTTCTACAAAAACTTCCGGAAGATACTCGGGATCTTGATTTATGGCCAAACTAAGTAATTCTAATGCTTTTTTCGACTCCCCTGTCTCCATTGCATATTTTGCCATCAAGTGGTTAGCCCTCACGCATTGATTATCTACAGATAGCGCTTTCTCTAAATAGCCTTGGGCTTGATGAGTTTGGCCCGCTTTTTTTTCCAGAATTGCTAGCTCACAAAAATAATGGGATCTTGATAATTTTTGACTCTCTCCAGTAAAATTTTCAAGACTTTCAGCTGTTTTTAAACAAGCATTCCAATCCTTTTCTTGTTGATAAATTGTAAGTAAATTTCTTAAAGCATGTTCAACATGCATCTCAGTTTGCTTCAGCTCTTGAAATAAATTTTCTGCCCTATCATATAGCCCAGCTCTCATATAATCTTTGCCTAATTCAAGTAAGGCTTGTGCTCTATGCTCTCTTGTCAAAGCAGGCCTAGCAATCAAATTTTGATGTAATCTTATGGCTCTCTCTACCTCTCCACGCTTACGAAAAAGATTACCTAATGCTAAATGAGTCTCAACTGTATCACTATCCACCTCAAGCATTTCTACGAAAACATCAATTGCTTTATCTGGTTCCTCATTTAGTAGGTGATTAAGGCCGCGAAAGTATACTGGATTTGTCTCACGATCGATTTGAGATTTTTTTTTGTGGAGGCTTCTTGTGGCTGCCCACCAACCAGATGCAGCCGCTACGGGTAATAACAACCAAAATATTTCAGACATGGGCTATTTGGTTACCGGCCATTTAAAGGAAGAGTGCGAAGGTTTTTAACCTCCTGCTCAACTAGTTTACTTTGCCGGCGTAAATTATTATTTTCTTTTTTTATACGCATAAAATATAAACTACTAGCAAGAGCTCCTAGGACAATTCCAACACCAATAGCTAACAGTAATATCAAAGAAAGTGGAAATGTTGATACTGTAAAGTACAAATCTAAACTTGCCGGTTGGTTATTAATAATCGCAAAAGCTGCTCCAAGAATGGCAAAAACAATGACAAATAGTAACTTGATTACCTTGAACACCCAAAAATCCTCCTGGTATGATTTGATTAGTATAGCAAGCATTATTGAACTATCTAAATTTTTAAGTAGACACTTTAGCATTCAGAGATAAACTCATAAAGTGACATTTTAGAAAATATTTATCATCTTAATCAGGTTTTTTTTGGCATTGGTAGCTGTTCGATCTATAAAGATAATTGAAAAATAATATAAAAAAGGTAGGAACCATGACAGATTATACAAATAAAGTTATTTTGATAACTGGTGCTGGGGGAAATCTAGGAAATAATGTTGCGAAACGTTTTTTTGCGCTCGGAGCAAATTTAGCTTTATTAGAATTTGACCAAAAAAAATTAAAAGCAGTAGCAAGTCAATTTGAAGGTAGCGATAGGGTAAAAGGATACAAAGTAAATTTGATTGATAATAATTCAGTAACTGAATCAATAAAAGCAATCATGTCAGACTTTAAAAAAATAGACGCTCTCTTGAATATTGCAGGAGGGTTTCAGATGGGACCTAAAATCGAAGACACTGAAGATGCGCTATGGGAGCATATGTTCAATCTAAATACAAAATCTATATTTCTTACTTGTCGCGCCACACTTCCCTACATGATAAAAAATAATAACGGAAGTATTGTGAATATATCAGCAAGAGCCGCATTGAACGGGAAGGCAAATATGGGTCCTTATTGTGCCTCAAAGTCTGCGGTGAAAACCCTTACAGAATCATTAGCAGAAGAAAATAAAACAGAAAATATAAATGTTAATTGTATATTACCTGGAACTCTTGACACCCCTGAGAATAGATCTTCAATGCCTGATGCTAACTTTAAAAATTGGGTTCCACTAGATGCTATTTCCGATGTAATTATTTTCCTGACTTCAGAAAATGCTAAGCATATTACAGGTGCTTCGATTCCAGTTTATGGCCAAAGCTGATAATTAGAAAAAATGCAAAAAAAAACATTTTCTATTTCGATAACAAATCATCAAGCAATACTGATGTCAAAGGCCTTAACTATCTATGCTCACTCTGCATTCCCAAAAGGCGGTTCAGAATGCTCACAAGTAGTAAGAGAATCGCTCTTAGATTCAGCAAATTTACTTTCAGATAATCTTGAGAATGAATTTATATTTACAATTTCTAAAAGACATAAAGAATTAGTAAAAGCTGGATTGAAGTGGTATTTTGGCAATGATGGGCCTGGAAATCTAGATGAGGCTTATGAAATTTTAGAAAAATTCAATGTCAAAAAAATGAAATAAAGTTACCTTAATTGCAGCACATCTCTCATATCAAACAATCCATTTGAATGGTCCTTCAACCAAGAGGCTGCTCTGATTGCGCCCTGAGCAAAGGTCAACCTACTTGAGGCCTTATGAGTTATTTCAATTCTTTCTCCTAATCCTGCAAACATGACTTGATGCTCTCCAACTATATCGCCTGCTCGGATAGTTTCAAATCCGATTGTCTTTTGGTCCCTCTCTCCAGTATTTCCCTCTCGGCCATAAACAGCGACGTCCTCAAGCTTACGATTGAGCTCATCAGCAATAATTTCTCCCATTTTTAAAGCTGTGCCTGATGGAGCATCTATTTTATGACGATGATGCGCTTCTATTATTTCAATATCCGATTGAGTACCCATAACTTTTGCTGCTAGCTCTATGAGTTTAAAACACAAATTAACACCTACACTCATATTTGGTGCAAATACAATAGGGATGTCCTCAGAGGTTTTTTCAATTATATTTTTCTCTTCTTCAGAAAATCCAGTAGTACCAATCACCATTTTTTTCTTATGTTGATGACATATCTCCAAGTGTTTCATTGTTGCTTGGGGAACTGTAAAGTCAATAACAATATCAAATTCATCTATAACTTGTTTTAAACTGCTTTTTATTGGAATTCCTACACTACCTATCCCAGAAATTTCACCTGCATCTTTCCCTAAATAAGGTGAGTTATCATTTTCAAGTGCCGCAGATAACGTTAGCTCATCAAAATCGAAAGTCGACTCAATTAAGCTTTTACCCATCCGACCAGCAGCTCCAACTATTGCAACGCGCATAATAAAATCCTGTGCTCTCTTTATACCCTAATCCTGTCTAACTATAACCCAACATCCTTAAGAAAGCCCTTCACTTTATCTAACCAATTTCTTGTATTTGGGCTATGTTTACCCTCCCCCGAGGAGAGAGAGGTCTCAAATTCCTCCATCAGGGCTTTTTGACCTGCAGTCAATTTGATTGGTGTTTCAACTATGACCCGGCAGATCAAATCGCCCTGAGGTCCGCCTCTTACAGGCTTTATGCCTTTTGATCGCATTCTAAACATTTTGCCTGTTTGTGTTCCCTCTGGAATTTTTAATTTTACCCGCCCTCGCAAGGTCGGAACTTCTGTTTCTCCACCCAATGCGGCCGTCGAAAATGAAATGGGCATTTCGCAATATAGGTCACTATCATTTCGCTCAAAAATGGGATGTTTTTTTACTGCAATTTGCACGTATAAATCGCCTGCTGGGCCCCCTAATTCGCCGATTTCTCCTTCTCCAGAGAGCCTAATGCGATCGCCAGAATCAACTCCAGGTGGAACTTTCACTGAAAGAGTTTTGGTCTCTTTTACTCGTCCCTGTGATCGACACGAAGGACAGGGACTATCAATAACAGACCCCCTTCCTTGGCAAGAGGGGCAAGGTTGTTGCACTGAGAAAAAACCTTGTTGCATCCGGACCTGGCCAGCTCCATTGCAAGTTCCGCATTTCTTTGGACTCGTTCCTTTTTTTGCACCCGATCCATTACATGAAACACATGTAACCCAATTTGGAACCTTTATTTTTACAGAGGTCCCAAATACAGCATCCTCTAAACTTAGTTCTAAGTTATACCTTAAATCCGCCCCTCTGTTTGATCTCTGACCGCCACCTCTACCACCTCCAAAAATATCACCAAATACATCGCCAAATATGTCGCTGAAATTCCCCCCTGTGCCAAATCCACCTTGACCAGGACCCATCGAAGGATCAACTCCAGCATGGCCAAATTGGTCATAAGAAGCTCTTTTTTGGGAATCAGACAAAATTTCATATGCTTCTTTAGCATCTTTAAAATTTTTTTCTGCGTTCGCTGCCTTGTTGCCCGTATTTCGATCTGGATGATACTTCATAGCAAGTCTGCGATACGCTTTTTTTATATCAGCATCACTAGCATTCTTATTTAAACCAAGTATCTCGTAATAATCGCTCTTAGCCATAACGTTAAGATCCAATACATCAATTATTTAATAAACAAAAACCGAAACGTTTATTTTTCAAAACGCCTCGGCTTAATAGTCTTCAAGACTGCTTAATTGAAAAATTTACTTCTTTTCGTCTTTCACTTCTTCAAATTCAGCATCCACAACATCCTCAGGTTTCTCATTTTGCTCCTGCTGTTCTGCGCCTGCAGCATCACCTCCAGTTGAATCAACATTTTCCTGATTGGCATATAAACGCTCAGCCATTTTACCCGAAGCTTCTGTTAATGATTTTAGTTTTTGCTCGATGTGCTCCTTTTCTCCGCTTTCCATCGCTTTTTCCAACTCAGATATAGCACTATTTATAGAATCTTTTTCGCCATCCTCGAGTTTATCGTCACCAAGTTCTTCCATTGATTTTTTCGTTGCATGAATCATTGAATCAGCTTGATTTTTTAGGCCAACCAATTCCTGGAATTTTTTATCCTCATCTGCGTGCGCCTCCGCATCTGCAACCATTTTATTGATCTCTTCTTCCGATAGACCTGAAGAGGCTGTAATGCGAATAGACTGCTCTTTTCCAGTAGCTTTATCTTTCGCAGAAACATGTAAAATTCCATTCGCATCGATATCGAAACTCACTTCTATTTGCGGCATTCCTCGGGGTGCTGGTGGTATGTCCGTTAAATCGAACCTGCCAAGTGATTTGTTACCGGCGGCTTGGTCTCTTTCACCCTGAAGCACATGAACAGTAACGGCAGTCTGATTATCATCAGCTGTTGAAAAGGTTTGACTGGCGTTAGTAGGAATAGTCGTATTTTTCTCTATAAGCTTTGTCATTACACCACCTAAGGTTTCGATTCCAAGACTGAGAGGTGTTACATCCAATAACAATACATCAGTAACACTCCCTCCAAGAACTCCACCCTGGATGGCGGCTCCCATGGCAACGGCTTCATCAGGATTTACATCTTTGCGTGGCGGTTTTCCGAAGAATCCTTCCACAGTTTCTTGTACCTTTGGCATGCGACTTTGACCACCAACCAAGATGATGTCGTCTATGTCGGATGACGATAAACCAGCATCACCGAGTGCTGTTTTACATGGTTCAAGAGTACGCTTTACTAGCTCCTCTACGAGAGACTCCAATTTGGCTCTGGTTAATTTTAAATTCATATGCTTTGGGCCAGAAGCATCGGCTGTAATGTAAGGTAAATTGATGTCTGTTTGAGCTGAAGATGATAATTCGATTTTTGCTTTTTCAGCAGATTCTTTTAAGCGCTGTAAAGCAAGCGGATCGTTTTTTAAATCTACCCCCTGATCTCTTTTAAACTCATCTACAAGGAAATCAATGATTCTCATGTCAAAATCTTCACCACCCAAAAATGTATCGCCATTGGTGGCAAGAACTTCAAATTGATGCTCTCCATCGATCTCTGCAACTTCGATTATAGAGACATCAAATGTTCCACCACCCAAATCGTATACCGCCAACTTTTTGTCGCCCTTTGACTTGTCCAGCCCATAGGCAAGAGCCGCTGCAGTCGGCTCGTTTATGATTCGCTTCACATCTAAACCCGCTATTTTTCCCGCATCCTTTGTTGCTTGTCTCTGTGAATCGTTAAAGTAAGCTGGTACCGTTATCACAGCCTCTTTTATTTCCTCGCCCAAGTAGTCTTCGGCAGTTTTTTTCATTTTTTGGAGGACTTTTGCGGAAATCTCTGGGGGAGCCATTTTGCTCTCGTTCACCTGGACCCAAGCATCTCCATTATCAGCTCCGACGATAGTATACGGCACGATATCCTGATCGCGTTTTACTACGTCATCCGAAAACCGACGTCCTATCAATCTTTTGATTGCGAAAAGTGTATTTTGGGGATTAGTTACCGCCTGGCGTTTCGCGCTCTGGCCCACTAAGACCTCTCCATCTTTTGTGTAAGCAATTACTGAGGGGGTTGTTCTGTCTCCTTCACTATTCTCTATAACCTTTGTGGTATCTCCTTCCATCACAGAGACACAGGAATTTGTTGTCCCAAGGTCTATCCCGATTATTCTACTCATTTGGATTTCTCCACTTCTTATGAAAATTCTACTTGTAGAGTATATATTGGGTCAGAAAATAGATTTTCAAGGTTTATTTGTCTTTATTTGCTTATTTAGAGACTATTACCATCGCGGGCCGGATCAGGCGCCCGTTAAGACTGTAGCCTTTCTGAACAACTGAAATGACAATATTTGGTTCGCAATCATCCCTTGATTCAGCCGAGATAGCCTGATGAATCTCAGGGTTAAATTTTTGATCGATCGGATCAATTTGCTCAATCCCAAAATTTTTCATTACATCAGACAGCATTTTCAATGTTAAGTCCATGCCCTCTTTTAGAGAATCTATATTAGATGTCTCAGATGCTGCTGCAACTAAACCTAGCTCAAGACTGTCCCAAATAGATAAAAGCTCACTTGCAAATTTCTCTATTCCGTACTTCCTTGCATTTTCCAATTCTTTAAGATGTCTGCGTTTAAGGTTTTCTATATCAGCTTGTGACCTTGTGAATTTATCAACATACTCGTCCATTTTTTCTTTCGTAGATTCAAGCAGCTTATGTAATTCATCCTCATTTCTATCGGTTGATTGTGATTCATCAGATTTCATATCACCACCCACCAATTCCTCTCTCTCTATACTGACAGATTCAGTAGTTTCCTTGGTTTTCTCATTCTTTAAATTTTCGTTTTTTTCCATATTATCGACTTTTGCGCCTTTCACGGATACGCTTTCTTTTTGACTTGTATCACTCATTGAAATTTTCTCTTCGTTACTGAGGCTGCACTAAAACCGCTCTTGAAATAATATGCGGACGTTTATCTAGATTTCAAGGCTGCGCCTAGTAATTTTGCTGTAACGTCGACAATAGGGATAACTTTGTCATATGCCATTCTTGTTGGCCCTACAACACCAAGTACACCAATTACCTCTTCATCCACCTCGTATGGCGCAGTTATTACACTACAATCTCGAAGAGTCTTATACCCAGACTCTTCGCCAATATAAATTTGCACCCCATCTGCCTCCAAACATCGATCCAGTAGGTGAAGAATTTCTTGTTTTTCTGTGAAAGCGTCAAATAATCCCTTCAATCTATCCATCTGCGCAAGCTCATCAAAATCCATAAGGTTTGTTTGTCCAGTCACAACAACGTCCGGTTCAGATTCTGTTTTACTAAAAGCTTGATTAGCCATGGCTAAAGCTTCAGCCATCAATCTATCCATATCTGCTCTTGTAGTCTGCATCTCTTTAAATACTACCCTTCTGACAGTTTCTAAATCCCTGCCAGCATAATTTTGTGTTATGTAATTGCTTAATTGCTCCAATTCAGACCTGCCAAACTCACGAGAAGTATCGATTATCCTATTAAAAATTTCACCAGCTGAAGTTACGATTACAGCTAAAACTCGTGTATTAGAGAGCGGAACAAATTCTATCTGCCTCACCTTCTCTTGGTTTCTTTTAGGAACCATCACTACTCCAGCCATACGCGTGAGATTAGACAGCATTTTTGATGCCGATTTAACTAAACCAGAGCCTGGCTCCGTTGGAATTTTTAATTCATGCTGTACTTGTGCGATCAAATTGTCATCAATGGGTTGTAGAGAGAGCATTGAATCGACAAACATTCGATATCCTGATGAAGTTGGAATTCTACCCGCGGATGTATGGGGCGAAGCTATAAAACCTAGGTCCTCAAGATCTGACATAACATTTCTAATCGTAGCCGGACTCAAATCGAGGCCTGAATCACGCGCAAGTGTCCTAGAGCCTACCGGATGGCCCTCTTGGATATAACGCTCTATCAAAACCTTTAAAAAATATTGAGACCGCTCGTCAATCGTATTTTCGGTACCTTTTTCTGACAAACTATAATTCCCTAATTGATGCTCTTTCTTTCATACTACACTGTAAACATGTGAATCTGCTTTTTCCAGTAATAAGTTTTAATCAACAGATCGATACATACCCTTTCCACAAACCCCTCTGCATGCTAGCTTCTCTATATAAAAAACCAAAAGAGGCTAATATGAGCTTAAATATATCATTCCAGAACATTGGCCTGATTGCCAAACCTGATGGCCAAAAAAGCCAAAGTGAGGCCCTTGGAGTCCTCATTGAACTGCTAAAAAGTTGTAAAAAAAAGGTTTTTTGTGATGAAAGCGTGGCTCAAACACTTCAATTATCCAGTTTTTTTACATTAGCTGAGATATCAGATAATGCCGACTTAGTCATTGTCGTTGGGGGTGATGGTACGCTGCTTCATGCTGCGAGGAATTTGGTAGATTCAGAAATTCCTGTTTTGGGCATCAACTTGGGTCGACTAGGCTTTCTTGTTGACATATCTCCTGCTGAAATAAGTAATCTCGTAGAAGAAGTCTTGAATGGTAACTATAAGGAAGATAACAGATGGTTTTTATCTTGTCAGGTAGGCAACCAAGAACCACAATTAGCGCTTAATGACGTTGTTTTCCACAAATGGAAAATAGCTAGAATGATCGAATTTGAGACATGGGTAAATGATAGTTTTTTTGACACTCAACGATCTGATGGAATTATTGTTTCAACTCCAACAGGGTCAACGGCCTATGCTTTGTCTGGGGGAGGGCCACTTTTGAGTCCAGAATTAGATGCGATGGCAATTGTACCTATCTGCCCCCATACATTAAGTAATAGGCCAATAGTGATATCTGGAGATAGTAATATTTCATTTTCTGTATGCGGTAAAACGAGATCAGAGAATGTGCAGGTGACTTGCGATGGGCAAGTCAGTTTAAAGATTTATGATGGTGATAAAGTGAAGGTTTCAAAATATAAAAAATCTCTTCGATTACTTCACCCGCCTCAATACGACCATTTTCATATTTTAAGGGCAAAACTTGGCTGGGGTGGGCAGCGAAAGTAATGCTTACTCGACTAGCCATACAAAACCTTGTAATAGTAAAAGATTTAGAACTCGAATTTACCAGCGGTATGACAGTCTTAACAGGAGAAACTGGAGCTGGTAAGTCTATTTTGATTGATGCTCTTGGGCTTTCCTTAGGTAACAAGGCAGAGCCAAGTATGATTCGATCTGGAAAAGAAAAAGCAGAAGTGAGCGCTGAATTTCTTATAGATAAAATACCAAGGATTACAGAATGGCTAAAAAAACAAGAATTAGATGATGAAAGCTTTTGCATACTTAGAAGAGTTTTGGTAAAAAATGGTAGATCTCGATCCTTTATTAACAACAAAGCAGTGCCTCAAAGCATCCTCAAAGAGCTCGGCGGTCTTTTAATACAAATCAATGGGCAAAATACACATCAATTATTTATCAAAAATAATTTTCAAAGAGACCTATTAGACAATTTTTCAGGTTGTATAAATGAGGTACAGAAAGTTACTGAGGCTTATACTCTTCTTAAAAACGCACAAAAACAAAAATTAAGTCTAATAGAGTCTAATCTGGATAAAGAAAAAAAAATAGATTATTTGGAATTTCAATTACAAGAACTGGAACCAATTATCGAAAATGCAAAAAATTATCAAAAAATCGAAAATGACCATAAAAAACTCTCAAACAGTAATAGTTTAAGGCAAGATTCCGCTGTAATTGTAGATGCTCTAGAAAGACAAGAGCCAAACATATCTTCGATGTTGTTAAATCTTACAAAAAGAGTTCAAGCAATGACTAACTCTGATGAAAGTTTACAAGAAACAATGGACCTTATTGAAACAGTAAACATTCAATTAAATGAAATTACTCAAAATGTAAAAAAATATAGTGAAAAATTAGAAACCAATCCTCAAAAGCTCTCAGAAATCGATGCAATCATAGCCGACCTCCATGCCGCGTCAAGAAAACACAAAGTAAGAGTAGATGAATTACCTAGCCTATTTCAGGAATTAAAAAATCAGCATAGTGCTTTACATAAATCAAGTGAAAAAATACAAGAATTAGATGCACAAATAGAAATCTTAGGGAAAAAGTATGACAAAGCATCATTGTCTCTATCAGACAAAAGACAAAAAGCCGCAAATGAACTAGGAAAGCAAATGACAAAAAGCATAAGGGCTCTTGGAATGGAAAAAGGATCTTTTGAGATAATTTGTGAAACAGATCAAGAGGCATTCACAAGTAATGGTAGAGATCAAATCCACTTTATGATCTCCACAAACCCAGGAAGCAGCTCCGGCCCTCTCTCAAAGATTGCATCTGGAGGCGAGCTATCCAGAGTAGCATTAGCATTACAGGTAAGCATTTCAAATTGTCATTTATTTCCAACAATAATATTTGATGAAGTTGATGTTGGAATTGGTGGAGCGGTGGCAGAAATTGTGGGGCAACTTTTACGAAAATTGAGTGACGGATATCAAATTTTGTGTGTCACTCACTTACCACAGGTAGCATCTCAAGCCCACAACCATTTTAGAGTAAAAAAAATTAACACCAAAAGCTCATCACACACTCAGATAGAAAGCTTATCTCAAAACGAAAGAGTAACTGAAATAGCTCGAATGCTTGGAGGGGTTGATATTACAGATAAAACACTAGAGCACGCTGGGGAAATGATGGAACAAGCTCAGACACTAACTCGAACCTAAAGCTATCTAGTCCTACACTTCGAGCAATATCCATAGATAATTAGAGAGTGGTCAGCAATCTCAAATCCTTTTTCCTCTGCGATAGCAAACTGATGTTCCTCTATGACAGGATCAATAAACTCTTCCACATGTCCACATTGTTCGCAGACCATATGGTCGTGATGTGACCCGCGATCAAGTTCGAAAACTGCTTGGCCTCCCTCAAAGTGGTGCCTTTCAACCAAACCTGCGCCCACAAATTGAGTTAAAACTCTGTATACCGTCGCAAGTCCAATCTCTTCGTTTCGCTCCAATAAAGCCTTGTAAACATCCTCTGCGGTCATGTGTTTAGCTTCATTGTTCTCTAGTATCTCGAGAATTTTTACTCTCGGTAGAGTTACTTTAAGACCAGCTTTTTTTATTTCAGAGTCTTGCAATGCATTCCCCTAGTTAATTATTGATGTATGATATCAGAAGTATTTAAAATCCATGCCATAAGTTTAGCAATAAAAACATCGCACAAACACATGAATAAACTTAAATTTTATATATTAATTGGACCAATTATGACCCTAATAGGTTGTGAGACCCTCAGTACAAGCTTGAATTCGGTGTCAAAAGCAACCCAATGGGTTCCAAATGCAATTGAGAATTCGAATTGGATATATAAACCTAAGATATCTCAGGGCAATAGCATTACTCAAGACCAGGTAAATCAATTAAAGCCTGGTATGACTAAGAAACAAGTAAAATTTCTGCTTGGATCACCAACACTAAGAGATGTTTTCCACGAAAATCGATGGGATTATCCATTCACAGAGGGTCGAGGAAGTAAGCCTGATCAAATAAAATACTTCAGTGTTTATTTTGAAAAAGATAAGCTCGTGAGGCTTTTTGGTGATTTTTATCCAAATTCAGATGCTGGTAAAAGTGTATCAAAAACAAAACCCGTGGTTAAAGTGCCTGATTTTGAGACAAAGAAGAAAACCACATGGGAGCGACTAAAAGGAAAATTTACTTGGTAGGCTCAGAATTTTAGTCAAAAAATAACCCTTCCAGTTTAATTTGAACTCGAGGACTTTGTATTTTTTGCCCCTTTTCGCATATCCTTTCCATCAGTGGCACGTTTTTTTCTGGCATCTTTGGGGTCAATTTTTAGCTGTCGATAAATCTCTACCCTATCTCCTGGATTCAATACTGTTTCCAGAGTGCAGCCTTTACCAAATATACCCACTTTGGCATTTTCAATATCTATCTCTGGGAAAAAATTTTTAATTTTTGATCTTTTTACAGCTTCGATTGCCTTACAACCCTTAGGCACCTGCACGGACTGTATCAACTGATCTTCCTCACTAGCATAAGCTACCTCAACCAACATGAATTCAGACACCATAAACCTCTTTAGCTCTCTTACAAAAAGATTCTACCATTGTATTGGCAATATGATTGAAAACTGCCCCAAAGGCGACCTCCATTAACTTACTTGAGAATTCAAATTCTAACTTCAAAGAAATTTTACAAGCTTTTTCATCCAATGCATCAAACTGCCAATATCCCTGTAAAGTTTCAAAGGGCCCATCATCAAGAGATATTGCGATTTTTGATGGTTCATCACAAGTATTACATGTGCTGAAAGATTGATTAACACCCATCCTCTCCACAGTTATAGCTCCACAAAATCTATTGCCTTTACTGAAGGTAAGTCTTGAATCACTACACCAAGGGAGAAATTCTTGATACTTATCTACATCTTTTACCAAATTAAACATTTGTTGATCAGTGAATGATATAAGTGCCGTTTTTTTTATTTCAGTCAATTTATGTTCCTTGGATATAAAACAGTAAGAGCATACAATATTTATCATGAAGAAAAAATCTCAAAAAGCTGGTCAGAAATTAAATGATATTGCGAAAAATAAAAAAGCAAGGTTCAACTATGAGATAACTAATACTTTTGAGGCAGGTTTAGTTTTAGAGGGCTGGGAAGTAAAAAGCCTCAGGGAAAAAAAAGTTAATATAATAGATACCTATATAATAATTCAAAAGAATGAAGCATGGCTTGTAGGTGCGAATATCGTCCCACTTAAAACAGCCTTTGCGTATGCATCTGCTGCTCCGATGCGGGCCAGGAAGCTTCTTCTGAATAAAAAAGAGTTAAATATGCTAATTGGCGCTATCGAAAGAAAAGGATTCACATTAGTACCAATATCGATGTATTGGAAAAAAGGTAAAGCAAAGCTCTCTTTTGGTCTAGGGAAAGGAAAAAAACTTTACGATAAAAGAGCAGATCAGAAAGAGCGCGACTGGAAGCGCGACCAACAAAGGATATTTAAAAAGAAATAATAAGAAGTTCTTGAATAATCTCAAAAATTATATGCTAAAATTTTACTAAGGGGGCGACACGGCATTCGACGTGGATTACAAAACCCAAGGTGCATGTCGAGGGACAGGTTACCTCGTTAAACCAGCTGTAAAACTATAGTTGCCAACGACGACAACTACGCACTCGCCGCTTAATAACCGGTAGATTGCCATCCGACTGGACTCGTGCTTGTGCGACCAGGTGCCATTGGCCATTTCGGGTGTCATATTTCACAAGATCGCGAAAAGGTATGTCCGAGACTAATTTGCTAAAAAACATATCGGAACCGCTATCTAACAAACCCTGTCTGTCGGGTAGTCTGATAGCTAAATATAATTGACAGATCTAAACATGTAGAGCCGAAGGCAGAGGATTTGCGGACCCGGGTTCGACTCCCGGCGCCTCCACCATAAACATACATTAGGGCTATTAAAATAGATTTGGATCTGCTATCCAGCCCTCCCGCATAGTTGACTTATCACAAAAGACATTTTTTTTTACTTTAAATTGCCGTATAGCCCAGGCTGCTTGAATTGCGCAGAGAAATGCGTCTAATTCATCTCCTGAGGGATCATCAATTAAATTCTCTGACACCTCAACGTGTAGGTCATATTTTAGAAATAATGCATCATTCATGATGAGCTTTAGAATCTTTTTCCTGTTTAATAGAAGTTCATTACTATTTGTTTTTAAATTTTCAGTCTTGTAAGGCTGTCTGCCAATTAAATTACGGATCAATATGCCAGGGTAGGCCTCTACCGCAATTTGATTGGGATCACCATTCTTAATAAAAGGAATTGTTACATTTGATCTCTTGAGCCTTTGGGCTCCTTCAAAAAACATGAGGCCCACTGGTGTGCCATAAATTTTTTGTGGGCTCAAGGCCCCAGATTCAATATCACATTTTCTTTTATGCTCTTTGTCGCCATAAGGGCGTTTTTTTCTATAGTCATCGAGTAATTTACGAAAATCGTCTCTCGATATGTCTTTTATTTCATCCATGTACCTTCCCCATTCATTTGGCCATCCTATATTTTTTATAAACCTATAAGATTGCGTAAATGGAAAATCTAAACCCATAATCCAATTTCCCGGTTGGTTTAATGCTTTTTCAAACTCATCAAATATTACCCAGCGATGCATACCAATAGACGTCAATATGTTGCCCTCAAGAAGGCACTCCAAACAAGTAATTGGCTTTTTCTTAGAAGGCTTACTGGTAAAGTCAATGCCAAAAATTTTAAATTGCTCCGTCATTCGTTTACCTCCTTTTGCAAAAATCTATTCTAACTGGACGAATTTTACAAAAACCTATATTTTTATGTTTCAATAAGCAATTAGGCCTAATAAGTATTTTTTGGAGATCTTTTAGATGTCAACAAATTTTGAAGAATCTTTCGCAAAGCTTATAAATAAAAAAGTAGAAATAAATGAAATAGTTCATCTTAAATCAGAAGATTTTGCTTTAAATCTGGAACAGATAGTTAAAGTCATTAAGGAAAAAAGTCCAAATTACGTAATACACTTTAAATACGAAAAAGCCAGGGGTGATGGTAAAGAGACGCTCTTTCAGCCACTGGGGAGGTATCTTCTGAATGCCAAGAAAAATGGGCGAATTCGAAGCTGCGTTCCATCGCCAGAGGGAGATGGTTTTTTTGTTGTAATTTAATGATTTATCTTTTATTGATTAAGTTCTCTACATGTTCTATACTAATAAAAATTTTTAATGTGGGAGAACAATAATGGCTATTCCTAAGCTCACTCGTAGGCAGCAAGATATATATGAGTACTTACAAAAAAACCTCCCTAAACTCCCGCATCCCCCTACCCTGGATGAATTATGTTCTGCACTAGGCTTAAAATCTCGCGGCTCTCTTCACAAGCAAATACAAGCTCTGATTTCGGAGGGCCTTGTTGAGCCCATGAACAACCTTAGAAGAGGCGTTAGGCTCACAGAGACGAATAAACTCGAAACAAGTCAAGCTACTGAGGAACTACCTTTTTATGGATCGATAGCTGCCGGGATGCCCATCGAAGCTATTGCGGGTAATGAATCAATGTTTGTACCATCTGAACTAAAAACCTCTAAGCCTTGCTACATTCTTCAAATAAAAGGGGACTCAATGATTGAAGAAGGAATATTAGATGGTGATTGGGTCGTAATTGAACAACGAAATATCGCTAGAGATGGGGAAATTATCGTTGCCCTAATTGACGACGAGGAGGCAACGCTGAAAAGATTAGAGCGATCTGATAAAAAAATAATACTTCATCCAGCAAATAGCGAGATGAAACCAATGCACTATCATGCTTCTCAAGTGCAAATTCAAGGAGTTTTAGTCGGCCAAATGCGGAGTTATCATTAAAATAAACATTTCATGTTTTTGCGCAAATAATTGCTCTCAATGGAGCTGGGTGGCCTTCAATCGTGTATCTACTATCGTTTTTATTTAAAAAATCTTTTAAAGAATAAAATTGCATCCATTTTGTTGAACGCTGTTCTTCTGTAGTTGTTACAGTCACGTCAATTAAGTTTATATCTTTGTATCCAGAATTATTTAACCAAACATACAACTGCTGAATTGAAGGTATGGACCAAACATTCCGCATAGAAGCATATCTATCTCTTGGCTTAAGTACTTTACATCCAGCTTCATCTAAAATAAGCGTTTCCAAAACCAACTCACCGCCTGGCCTTAGTAGCTGTTTAATAGTTTTTAGATGTTCTTCAGGAAATTTACGATGATATAAAACACCCATTGAAAAAATCGTATCAAAACATATCGAACCCATCGGTAAGTCTTCAATTCCTAGAGGGAAATGCCAAACTTTATCGACAATTATTTTTTTTTCATTGAAAAAATTAGAGAGCTTTTTAATTGCCAAAAATTGCATGTGAAACAATTGACTTGGATCAATGCCTATAACAATTTTTGGATTTTGAAATGCCATTCGCCAACAAAAATATCCATTGCCACATCCAATATCAAGAACTTTACGGCCAATGAGTGGAGATATGTGATTTTGCAATCGATTCCATTTAAAATCTGATCTCCACTCTGAGTCAATTAATATTGTATGTAAAAGAAAAGGACCTTTTCGCCATGGATTAAGTTGAAGAAACAATTTCTTTAATAAAAGTTTCTGTTCCGATGTGCTTTCACCATCCCCACCAATTTGAACAACACCATCATTAATAAAAAAAATATTGGTCGGAATCTTTGGAATCTTTTCAACTATAGACTCCCATGTAAAAAGGTTGCCATTTGGCTTTTTATGTAACCTTAATTTTGATTTATGCGAGAGAGAGTCAAGAAATAAAGTAAGTTCTTTTTCAAGCATTTTAATAAAAAAAATTTAGACTTCTATACTCTTGCAATCATAGAGATGAAATTTAAATATTGAAACCAAGGTCCATTTACAATAAAACCAAGTTTTTGAAGACGGTCTTTATGTTGCGAAACTGTCTCAGGAATCAAGACATCCTTTAAAGAAGATTGCTTTTTCTTAATCTCAATGTCGCTGTAACCTTGAATGCGCTTAAATGCATAATGCATATCTTGCTGTAAAGCATCCTCTTTTTCATTCTCTCCAATCACTTTTTCCGAGAGAATTAAAAAACCACCTGGAATTAAAGCATTTTTGATATGTCTCAGTAATTTATCTCTATCTCTCAATGGAATAAATTGTAAAGTAAAATTAAGAACAATAATTGAAGAAGGTTTAAGAATAATATTTCGTATATCCGAGAATACAAAATCAACTTTATTCGAAATACTAGACCTATGTTTTATTGCTGATGAAATCATTGATTTTGAGTTATCAACAGCTATCACCTTACATGATGAATCAGACTTTTCACTCAAAATTGCACTAACAGCTCCTAATGAGCAACCAAGATCATATAAATAAGTTTCTGGTAAAGAGTACCTTTCAGCTATCAATCCGATCATTCTGAGAATTTCTAAATAACCGGGTACGGATCGTTTTATCATGTTTGGAAAAACGGACACTACTTCTTGATCAAAATGAAAATCTTCCTTTCGATAATGGGAATTTGCATAGAGTGCATCTTCTTTATAAAAATTTTTCAAAATTGCTCCGGGCTTCTTTGTCAGATGGGTAATCTTAAGTTTATAGAATATATGATAATTTGAGTAAATTGCTGGAAAATAAAAATTGAGTATTTTTAAACTATTGTTTTATATTGATTTTTTCTTATTTTGAAATAAAAAACGTTCTTGATTTGTTCTCTTTTTATGTTAATATTATAAGAGAACAAACAAGAAACCGAGGAAGCACAATGAACGTAAATTCTCTTTATTTTATGCGCGATCAAGTAAGTAATGTTGTACCTAGCTTAATGAAAAAAGAACAAAGACTTTTTAAAAAAGAATCAAAAAGAAAGCTTGAACTAACTGTTTTTGTTATTACTGCTCTAAGTTATCTAATTGTACTTATTGGGGTAAATTGATTTATTACCTGGAGCGTTTATCAATTACAAAAAATCTATATTAAAACTCTTCTTCTGAATTCGAGTTAAATTTCTGATTAACCCTTTCTCGAAGCTCTTTACCAGGCTTAAAGTGCGGAACATGTTTCCCACTCAATGCAACAGAATCACCGGTTTTAGGATTTCTGCCTAATCTGGGTGGCCGGTAGTGCAGCGAAAAACTGCCAAAACCACGTATTTCTATACGGTCTCCTGATGCGAGCGCTTGGCTCATCTGTTCAATCATGCATTTGACTGCAAGTTCAACATCTCTATATGCTAAATGGCTTTGCTCTCTAGCAATGACTTCAATCAACTCAGACTTGGTCATTTATTTCTTCCAATTTTATGTAACGCAACAATGTTATGTTTTGTTAGTTAAATTAATAATAATTTTCCTTTGGTCTAACTATCGGTGTCCATCTGTTCCTTCAGAAGATCTGCCATTGACGTAGTGCCCGCATTGGCTGAGTCACTATTGTACTGAGTAATAACAGCTTTCTCATCCTCAAAATCTTTGGCTTTTACAGATAAACTTATAGATCGATTTTTCTTGTCAAATCCAACAAACTTAGCTTCGATCTTTTCTCCTTCTTTAAGGACGCTTCTGGCATCCTCCACTTTATCACGAGATAAATCAGATGCACGTAAATATCCCTCTACTCCTTCATCGTCCAAACTAATTATTGCTCCTTTTGCATCAACCTCTTTAATTATTCCAGTGACAACAGTACCTTTCTCATGTGACCCAAGCCAATTTGAAAAAGGATCTTTATCCAGCTGCTTTACTCCCAAAGAAATTCTCTCTCTTTCTGGGTCAACAGCTAATACTACTGTTTCAATTTCTTGACTCTTCTTATAACTTCTTATTGTGTCTTCTGCGGTCTCATCCCAGGAGATGTCTGATAAGTGGACCAAACCATCTATGCCGCCATCCAGTCCTATGAAAATACCAAAGTCAGTTATTGACTTTATAGTACCTGTAACATGATCGCCCTTTTTGAATTTTTCACCAAACTCTTCCCAAGGATTTGTTTGACACTGCTTCATGCCTAGAGATATTCTCCGCCGCTCTTCATCAATATCCAGAACGATTACTTCAACAACTTCACCAAGCTGTACTACCTTGCTTGGGTGAACATTTTTGTTTGTCCAATCCATTTCTGATACATGAACTAAACCTTCCACCCCGTCTTCTATTTCAACAAAAGCTCCATAATCTGCAATATTGGTTACCTTGCCTGATAAACGAGTCGTTTCGGGATACTTTCGGGTAATGTTAATCCAAGGATCTTCACCCATTTGCTTGAGGCCAAGTGAAACACGCATCTTTTCTCTGTCAAACTTTAAGACTTTAACATGTACCTCGTCTCCAATTTCAACTACCTCTGATGGATGTTTTACTCTTTTCCAGGCCATATCGGTAATGTGCAGCAAACCATCAATACCACCTAAGTCGACAAATGCTCCATAATCGGTAAGATTTTTTATGACTCCGGATACTTCCTGGCCTTCTATAAGATTTTCGAGCACCTTATCGCGCTCTTCACTGTACTCTTGCTCCACTACAGCGCGTCTGGAAACAACGACATTATTTCTTTTCTGATCCAGTTTGATTACTCTAAACTCTAATTCTTTTCCCTCAAGGTAGCCCGTATCTCTTACAGGTCTGACATCGACAAGTGAGCCAGGCAGAAATGCGCGAATCTGTTCTAGCTCCACTGTGAAGCCACCCTTCACCTTTCCGTTTATTCTACCTCGTATGATTTCTTGACTCTCAAATGCTTTCTCAAGATTCTGCCATGCATGATGTCGCTTCGCCTTTTCTCGGGATAGTCTCGTGGAGCCATATCCATCTTCAACGGCATCTAGCGAAACTTCAACTTGATCTCCAATCTCACATTCTATGTTTCCATCAAAATCTGTGAATTGGCTTAATGGGATAACCCCTTCTGATTTTAATCCAGCGTTGACTATTACATGATCATTGTCGATTGCTACTACAGTTCCAATTACAATCGACCCAGCTTGAAGGTTGGTATTAACCAGGCTCTCTTCAAAGAGATCGGCAAAACTTTCAGACATAATTTTTATCCGTATTCTTTTTTAAATTTATTATGAAACTTTTTAATAAAGTTTTATTGTTGTAAAAAGTAACCTTAATTTAAGTTACGCCAAATGGAAGATTATAAATAAAAAAGATACCCTACCTCAATCAACGATAAATTTTTGTGCCCAATTAATCACCATATCCGCTGCCTGTTCAGCACTCAACTTTGTCGTGTCGAGAATTTTTGCATCAGAGGCTGGAAATAAAGGTGAAATTGCGCGATTTTTATCCCGCGTGTCTCTTTCTCTTATCTCCTTCTCAAGGCCGGAGATACTAGACGAGATCCCTTTCTTAATCAACTGCTTATGACGTCTTTGTGCTCTCTCTTCAATTGTGGCGGTCAAGAATACCTTCAGAGAGGCCCCAGGGAAGACAACAGTGCCCATATCGCGGCCATCTGCCACTAGCCCTGGCTTAACAGCTAATTTTCGCTGCCAAGCCAATAAGGCCTCTCTAGCTTGGGGTATTTTTGCAATTTTTGAGGCACGATTACCAGATATTTCTGATCTGATGTCTTGGGATATGTCTTTACCACAGTATTTGATATTTTCTCCTTTTTTTTCGAGATCAATATTTTCTAACCAGCTCGCATCAAAATTTAGCTCAGATAGCTCAATTTTTTCTTTTTCCAGTAAGAAACCAAGCACTCTATAAAGCACGCCAGAATCAAGGTAGTGAAAACCAAAATGATCTGCAACAATTTTTGCTACAGTGCCTTTACCAGCTCCACTCGGCCCATCGATCGTTATTATTGGGATTGAATTAGGTGAGTTCGACATCTATATTGAGTCCCGAATCTCTAAACAAATCTGTAAAGTTAGGGAATGAAGTTTTAACACTATCACAATCCTCTACAATAACTTTGCTTTCCGATGCGGCACCTGCTATTGCAAATGCCATAGCTATTCGATGGTCTCCATAGCTACTAATAACTCCTCCGTTAAATTTTCCACCGACAACTTTCATTCCATCGTCTTTTGTGACTACAGATATACCAAGTTTCTCCAATCCATCAGCCATAGCCTGAATGCGATCTGATTCTTTTACGCGCAATTCTGCAGCCCCACTCAAAATAGTTTCGCCCTCCGCGCAAGCTGCAGCAACTAATATGATGGGAAACTCATCGATGGCAGAAGGTACCAGATTTTCTGGAATTTTAATCCCCTTTAGTCTTGCGGAGCGTATTCTTATGTCAGCAATTAACTCTCGATTGAATTCTCTTTTATTCAATATTTCTATATTTGCACCCATTAAGCCTAAAATCGATAATATTCCGTCTCTTAATGGATTTATTCCAACATTCTGGATGGTTAAGTCAGAATTACTAATAATTGTTGCTCCAACAATAAAAAAAGCTGCCGATGAAATATCTGTGGGAATCTGAATTGTCGTTCCATTCAACTTTTCTTTTCCACGAACACCTATTGCAGTACCTTTCCTTAAAACCTTGCAACCAAAAGTTTCTAGCATTCTTTCGGTATGGTCTCGACTTGGCGCAGGCTCGTTAATCCATGTTTCACCGGCAGCATACAGTCCTGCGAAAAGCAAACATGATTTTACTTGTGCGCTTACGATAGGAATGTCATAGCTAATATTAACTAGATCACTAACTGGTTTTATATTAATTGGGATAGTTCCTTCAGCCGTAGTCTCTATATTTGAACCCATAAGCTTTAGGGGATCAGTAATACGTTTCATTGGTCGTCTTGAAAGCGAGTCATCGCCAATTAAAGTTGTCTCAAACTTTTGTCCAACCAAAAGGCCCGATATCAATCTCACGGATGTGCCAGAATTACCCAAATCTAAAGGTTTCGCTGAAGCAGTTAACCCAGTTAAACCTACCCCATTTATAATAAGATTGTTTTTATCAACCTCCTCTACGATTACACCCAGTTTTCTGAATGCTTCAAGAGTAGCTAGGGTATCTTCTCCTCTCAAAAAACCTGAAATTTTAGTAATTCCCTCAGAGATTGAGCCAAGCATTATAGATCTATGTGAAATTGACTTATCGCCAGGTACCTGGATGCAGCCAGATAAACCATTACCAGGTTCAACTATAAAGTTTGTTCTATTTGGCACTTAAATAATTCCAATATCTTTTTTAATTGACTTTATCTTTTTAATTTTAATCAAGTCGATCTAGGAACTTATCCCTAGCTATTTTTGCCTCGGAGAAAATTTTCAATAATTTTTCTGCATCTTTATTTGTTAAAAAATCAGAAATATCTTTTATTTTTACAGAAAATTCATCCAGTGATTTAATGATCTCTTCACTATTGGAGAGACAAATGTCTCTCCACATTTTCGGATTACTTGATGCTATTCTTGTAAAGTCCTTAAATCCTCCCGCCGCATACTGAAAAATTTCATCAGATTCCTCCCTTTTTGACAAGGCATCAACCAACCCAAAGGCTAATAAATGTGGTAGATGGCTGGTTGCCGCCAATACTTGATCGTGATGTAGAGAATTCATACGAATTACGCTTGCACCACAGATTTCCCACATTTTCTTCACGAGTGTAATTGCTTCTTTGGATGTGTCCTCCAGTGGGGTGATAATTACTTTGGACCTTTCAAAAAGATCTGCAACCGATGACTCAACTCCACTATGTTCTGTGCCGGCTACTGGATGACCTGGAACAAATTGTCTGATGTGAGTCGGGCATTGCTCTATAAAATCCTTGATAACTTCATTTTTGGTGCTCCCTGCATCCGTTATTATGGATTTTTCTTCAATAGCCCCATTTATTTTTGTAAAAATATCTTTCATAGCGCCCATTGGAGTGGATATAAAAATAATATCAGCATCTTTGATTGCATTTTTTAAATCTTGCGAATACCGATCGATTACCCCAAGTTCTACAGCTTTTTTTAAATTTCCCTCACTTCGTCCACAACCAACTATTTCAATTTTATCTATTACTTTTCTGAGAGATCTAGCAAGTGATCCACCAATTAATCCAACGCCAATAATGGTAATTTTATTAATCACAAAGCTGTCTCCAGTGTCTTCAAAAATCTAGCATTTTCTCTTTCAAGCCCAACACTGACCCTCAAAAATCCACTTAACCCATAATTCTCTACTGGTCTTACTATAATGCCTTTTTGCTGGAGAGAGCTATCGACCTCAGAAAGTTTTTCACCTATTTTAACGGTTAAAAAATTCCCCACAGATGGGATAAAATTTAATCCTAACTTTTTGAATCCCTCCTCCAACTGAGCTAATCCATCGTGATTGATTTCAATAGATTTTCGAATAAACTCGGTATCTTCCAAAGCTGCTATAGCTGCTGCTTGAGCAAAACTATTGGAGTTGAATGGTTGTCGAACTCTATTCAGTAAATCTGAAATTTGAGGAGAAGAAAGTCCATATCCGATCCTTAAAGCAGCTAAACCGAATGCTTTTGAAAACGAACGTGTCACAATTAAGTTTGAAAATTCGTTCAACCATAACGACGAATCAGGGTATTCTACATTCTCTACGTACTCAAAATAAGCCTCATCAATTACAACGATAATATTCTTTGGGACTAATTTTAGAAAATTGTATAAATTAGTTTTCTTTAACCAAGTTCCTGTAGGATTATTTGGATTTGCAATCCATATCACACCCGTATTTTTATTAATTAGAGTCAACATCTCATCCAAATCATTTCCATAATTTTTGGCCTTCGATATTCTCAATGTAGCCCCGGCAGACAAACTACTAAGATGATACACAGCAAAAGAGTGTTGAGAAAAAATTGTTTCGCGAGAAGGGTATAAAAAAACTTTAGCAATCATATCTAGAACATCATTAGATCCATTTCCTATGATAATTTGATCGGATGTAACAGAATGACGCTGCATAATTTTTTGTCGAAGAGCAAAAGAATCACCATCTGGATATCGTGCCGCTTCAGAAATCTCATTTTTTAAAGCTTCTGTTGCGAATTTACTCATACCTAGTGGATTTTCATTTGAAGCCAATTTTATTGAATCATGTAAATTAAATTCACGCTCAAGCGTAGACTTTGCCTTACCTGTTACATAAGGTTTTATTTCACTTATTCCTGGAGCAATTTTAAAGTGAAAAGAATTCAAAGAACCGCCTGAGGGTATGAGCCAAGCTCTTTGTACATACCTGCAGCGCTCCTGAGCTCCGCTAATGCCTTAGAGACGTTTGAATCGTTACGATGACCAATAATATCTATAAAAAAGACATAGTCCCAGTTACCTCTTCTAGAAGGCCTCGACTCAATTCTTGTCATACTCACTCCATTATCTGATAAAGGTTTAATCATTCTATAGAGTCCACCAGCCTCATTCTTTGTCGATAGCACTAAACTAGTTTTATCATCTCCAGAAGATGCTGTTGTGTGAGAGCCTATGACTAAAAAACGAGTCATATTTCCGGGTTCATCTTCTATATTAACCGCAAGTGTATTCAAATTATAAAGCGCTGCAGCCGTATCGCTTGCTATAGCTGCTGAATGAACCGATTTAGCAACCAAATTTGCTGCCTCGGCATTGCTTCCAACAGCTATTCTCTCAACATATGGTAAATGTCGATCTAACCAACCCCTGCATTGAGCGAAAGATTGCTGGTGGGAATATATCGTTTTAACTTCCCTTAAGTCCTTCATTTCATCTTTTACAAGTAAATTTTGATGGATTCTCAAGCTTACTTCTCCACAAATTTGAAGAGAAGACTTTAAAAACATATCTAAAGTATGATTAACAACACCCTCAGTCGAATTTTCTATAGGTACAACTCCATAATTTGCTGTACCCGCTTCGACCTCCATAAAGACATCTGGAATACTTCCCATAGGTTCTGTGCGCACGGAATTTCCAAAATGCTTTAGAGCTGCAGCTTGAGTGAAAGTACCGGCCGGTCCAAGAAAGGCAATATTGAGTGGATTTTCTAATGATAAACAAGCTGACATTATTTCCCGAAACAAACGAGCCATCTTTTCATCATCGAGGGGGCCCTTATTCAACTTTTTTACTTGCTTTAAAACTTGAGCTTCTCGATCGGGCCTATAAAAAATAGCATTTGGATCCGCTGATAACTTAATTCGCGCGATTTCCTTGGCCGCTTCAGCTCGCTCACTAAGTAATTCTTGAATCTGACGGTCGATATTATCTATGCTTTCTCTGACAATACCAAGTTCTTCTTCTTCATTCATGGTGTTTGTTCACTAATTTCGTAAATTATAAATAATTGCATCGATATTACGTTTTATCATTAGTTGCTCGAAAAAAAAACCTCTCTTTTCAGTGACCAGAAAAATATTCCTCAACAACCAAGGCATCGTAAAGACAACACACCCTCAATACTCATAATTTCTTGACTTAGTTTATCGCTAGGCACTTTGTCCACATCAATCAGTGTTACAGCAATTTCGTCTCGAGATTTGTTTAACATATCGATAATATTGAGTTTTGCATCAGCAAGCAGTGTAGAAATCTGTCCAAGCATATTGGGTACGTTGCTATTAACCACAGCAATACGAAATCCATCAGGGGCGCGCGGTAATTTTATCTCTGGGAAATTAACAGAGTTAGAAATATTCCCATTTTCTAGCCAATCGCTTAATTGATTTACGACCATAATTGCACAATTTTCCTCTGCCTCTGCCGTCGAGGCACCAAGATGTGGAAGTGTAATACAGCGTGGATGATTTTTAAGTAGGTTGCTTGGAAAATCGCAAACATATGCATAAACTTGCCCTCTATCCATAGCTTGAACCACCGCTTGATCATCGATAATCCCATCTCTTGCAAAATTTAATAAAACCGCATTCTTTTTCATAAGGTTTATACGATCCTTATTAATCATTTTTTCAGTGGCTTCGTTTAGTGGCACATGAAACGTTAAAAAATCTGATCTTGAGACAATATCGTCTATTGATGCTGCCTGTGTTACATCAGACTCTAGTTGCCATGCAGCTTTTACAGTAATAGTAGGATCGTAACCAACTACTTTCATTCCCAAAGCACTGGCCGCATTAGCTACTTTGACACCGATTGCACCTAATCCAATGACACCGAGAGTTCTATTAGGAAGCTCAAATCCCACATAGTCCTTTTTGCCCGACTCAATATTTTTTGCAATAAATGGGTCCTCGCCCTCAAGGCTTGTTGCAAATTTCCATGCTGGGCCAATATTACGGGCAGCAATAAGCATACCTGCAACAACTAACTCCTTCACAGCATTCGCGTTTGCCCCTGGAGCGTTAAAAACTGGAATACCTATTTTAGTCATATTGGCGATGGGAATATTATTAACTCCTGCCCCAGCACGTCCTATAGCTTTTACCGTGCTAGGAACTTTAATATCATGCATCTTTGCTGATCGTACTAAAATCGCATCGGGCTCATCAAATGTATCGCTTATCTCATATTTTTTTTCTGATAAGCAATCCAATCCTGCTGTTGATATATTATTTAAGGTTTGAATTTTATATTTCATCACTTTCGTCTTATTAAAAAATCAGTGTCTTTTTTCTAGATTAAATATAGGTTATCCATTTTTTCTTTCAAATTCTGACATAAAGTCAATAAGGGCCTTGACGCCATCATATGGCATTGCGTTGTAAATACTAGCCCTGATCCCCCCAATCGATCTATGACCTTTCAATGACACCAATCCAGCATCTTTTGCCTTTGATAAAAAATCATCCTCAAGCTCTTTGTTTTGCAATGTAAATGTTACATTCATTCTTGAACGACATCTTGCTTCAACGTGATTATTATAAAATTCAGTGCTATCAATTGCTTTGTATAACGCTTCAGATTTTGAATTATTTTTTTCTGATATTGACTGCAATCCACCTTGTTTTTTTAACCAGCGAAAAACTAAACCTGCAAGATACCAGCTATAGGTAGGCGGTGTATTGTACATTGATTCATTGCTGGAGTATGTATCATATCGAAGCATGGTGGGAATATTGGGAGATCCTTTATCCACTAAATCTTCTCTTATGATTACTAAAGTCAATCCTGCGGGTCCTATATTTTTTTGTGCGCCAGCATAAATGATGCCGTATTTTGACACGTCAATTGGTTTCGATAAAATATTTGACGACATATCAGCAACTAAAGGGGTCCCTCCGGTCTCTGGTATATATGAAAACTCAACTCCTTCAATTGTTTCATTCGGTGTGTAATGAAGATAGTCGGACTCCTCTGAGATATTTAAACTATTTTTATCTGGCTCAGATATAAATCCTTTTTCAGAGGATGTATCCGCAATCACATTTACCTTTCCAAAGAGTTTGGCCTCTCTTATAGCTTTTGCGCCCCAAGTTCCCGTTTTGATGTAGTCCGCACTACCTACTTTCGACATGAGATTAAGTGGAACCATCGAAAATTGTAAGGTTGCACCGCCTTGAAGAAATAAAATTTTGTAATTATTTGGAATGTTTAATAAAAGACGCAAGTCTTCCTCTGCCTGAATTGCCACAGACATGAATTCTTTACTCCGATGGCTCATCTCCATAATCGACATACCCGAGCCACACCAATCCAATGCCTCTTCTTTTGCTTGAATGAGTACTTCCTCTGGAAGCGTGGCCGGACCTGCGCTAAAGTTAAATACTTTTCTCATGAAACTCTACCGATTATTTCATCAAATTACGAAATGTAACTCTTCATTTTTTTTATTTTGAAGTAAATCACTTTTCTTCAGCTAACCTGTCATCCTCAAGTGCATCTATTCGTTCAATGCCAATCAGCTTTTCGCCCTTCGTGAGACTTATCATTTTTACTCCCTGTGTATCTCGACTCATTTGTGATACATCTGCAACGCGTGTTCTGACCAAAGTACCTCCGTCCGTAATAAGCATTATCTCATCATCATTTGAAACTCTTACAGCGCCAATTTGATTACCGTTACGTTCAGAGGTTTTTATTGAGATAATGCCCATTCCAGCCCTTCCTTTGACGGGAAATTGATCAATTTGTGTTCGTTTTCCAAATCCATTTTCTGTAACAGTAAGCAAATCACCCTCGTCGCCGATCATCAAGGAAATTACTTTTTGCCCTTGGTTCATTTTTATACCCTTTACACCGCAAGCTGTCCTTCCCATCGCTCGAACATTAGACTCCTCGAATCGGATTGCTTTACCTGCTGTAGTACACAACATAATCCTAGAATGGCCATCAGTAATATCAACATCTATTAAATTATCGCCAGCCTTTAAATCAACAGCTATGATTCCAGAAGAGCGTGGTCTAGAAAAATCTGTGAGTGGTGTTTTCTTTACAATTCCATGCGTTGTCGCCATAAATACATACTTATCATCCTTGTATTCACGAATAGGTAAAATTGCATTTATTCTTTCATCTTGCTCTAGTGGTAAAAGATTCACCATGGGCTTGCCTCTGGCATTGCGCCCCGCCAAGGGTAATTCGTATACTTTTAACCAATAACATTTTCCTTGGCTCGAAAAACATAAAATGGTGTCATGAGTATTTGCTACAAATAGTTTTTCAACAAAATCCTCATCTTTCGTTGCCGTAGCCGCCTTTCCTTTGCCACCTCTTCGTTGTGCTTGATAAACATCAACTGGTTGAGCTTTAACATAGCCCTCGTGTGAGAGAGTAACAACTACATCTTCCTCGGTAATTAAATCCTCAAGAGTTAAATCCTGTTGGGTTGTAACAATCTCTGATCGTCTTTCATCTCCAAACTGATCCTTGATCTCGATCAACTCATCTCGAATCACTTGCATTAATTTTCCAGAATCCTTCAATATCGTCAATAAAGATTCAATTTTTTTTAATATTTCTTTAAATTCTTCAATTATTTTTTCTTGTTCAAGCCCTGTAAGCTTTTGAAGCCTCAAATCAAGAATTGCTTGGGCTTGTATTTGGGTTAACTTGTACTTGTCATCATGCATACCAAATTCATTAGATAATTCCTCTGGACGTGATACGTCGGAACCTCCCGTCTTTAACATTTTATCGACGATTCCAGGTTTCCATTCTATATCTGAGAGCTCCCTTCTAGCATCCGCTGGACTTGGAGCTGCCTTTATCAATGCGATGACCTCATTAATATTCGCAAGAGCAATCGCTAAGCCCTCTAAAATATGAGCCCTGCCTCTTGCTTTTTTTAACTCAAATAGTGTCCGTCGCGTAACAACGTCTCTTCTGTGACGAATAAAGCACTCAAGAAGCTGTTTTAAATTAAGAGTTTTTGGTTGGTTGTCCACCAGCGCTACAATATTTATGCCGAATACGCTTTGCATTTGAGTTTGCTTAAATAGGTTATTGAGTGTTACTTCTGGAACCTCTCCTCTTCGAAGCTCTATTACCATCCGCATACCATCTTTATCCGACTCATCCCTTAACTCGGTGATGCCCTCAATCTTTTTCTCTTTAACTAACTCCGCTATTTTTTCCATCAATCTAGCTTTATTAACCTGATACGGAAGCTCGGTTACAACAATTCTTTGTTTATTACTATCAATATCCTCAATTTCAGTCCTCGCTCTAATATACACCCTACCTCGGCCTGTTTTATAAGCCTCACGAACGCCGGCAATGCCGTTAATGATTCCGGCAGTAGGAAAATCAGGGGCTGCTATGCAATCCATAATTCGATCAAGTTCAACATCTGGATCATCGATAAGAAGTAGGCACCCATCTATTACTTCATTTAAATTATGAGGAGGAATATTGGTTGCCATGCCTACTGCTATCCCTGAAGAGCCATTTATTAATAAATTTGGGATCTTAGCCGGCAGAACTGTCGGTTCATACTCCGATTCATCGTAATTGGAGGCAAAATCAACCGTATCTTTATCGATGTCAAATAAGAGCTCGTGAGCTATTTTTGACATCCTTACTTCTGTGTAACGCATCGCAGCTGGAGAATCACCATCCACCGATCCAAAATTTCCTTGGCCATCAACCAGCATATACCTCAAAGAAAAAGGCTGAGCCATCCTAACTATAGTGTCGTAAACTGCTGTGTCTCCATGTGGATGATATTTACCTATTACATCTCCAACAATGCGAGCTGATTTTTTATATGGCTTGTTGTAATCGTTGTTCAGTACATTCATTGCATACAACGCTCGTCTATGCACTGGCTTCAACCCGTCCCTGGCGTCGGGCAACGCCCTACCGACAATTACCGACATCGCATACTCGAGATACGAATTTTGCATCTCGTCTTCTAAGCTGATCGGATCGATTTCCCGTGCGAATTGAGTCATTATAAAATTCCTATAGACTTCCACTACTCGATATAATTACCGAGCCTTTACAAAGGCAATTAAGGGATGTCAATAATGGAAGAAATACTATCATAAATTGGGCTATTTCGCTTAATGGAATTAGGTCTAAAATGGCTTTGCAGAAGAATTTATTTACCCTTTAAAGCAAATAAAAAGGGAAAAAAAAATTTCAAGTTTTATAATGGACAAAAAAGAGAGATTTACTAATGAAATTGAAGAAATTAAGTGCAAATTGAGACTCTGATTCATGCTCGTTGGATTCTACCTCTGAGTGAACATTCATCAGTTTTAGATAACTATTGTGTGGCAGTAGACAAGGGAAAAATAGTAGCCTTGTGTCCAATACAAGAAGCATCAGAGCAATTTGATGCAAACGAAAATATCCATTTGCCAGATCACGTATTAATGCCTGGTCTAATCAATAGTCATTGTCATAGTCCAATGAGTCTTTTTAGAGGTATAGCTGACGATATACCCCTTATGTCATGGCTCAATGATTACATTTGGCCTGCAGAAACAAAGTGGGTCAAAGAAGAATTTGTAGCTGATGGTACCCGACTCGCAATTGCAGAAATGTTGAGGGCCGGAACCACTTGTTTTAATGATATGTATTTTTTCCCAGAAACTACAGCAGAGGTCGCTATCGAAACTGGTATTCGATGCAACATAGGACTTATTTTGATCGATTTTCCAACAATATATGCAGATAATAGCGACGGTTATTTTGAAAAAGCATTAGAAGTACATGATAAAATTCGTCATGAGAAACTCGTGAGTAGTTGTTTTGCCCCACATGCTCCATATTCAGTCTCGGACGAGTCGTTAATAAGGATGCTTTCAATTGTAAATGAGCTTGATCTTCCAATTCACATGCATGTTCATGAGACAGAGCAAGAAATCAATGACAGTATAGAAAAATATAAAATGAGGCCAATGGCACGATTGCAAAAGATTGGATTGATGAATGCTTCCATGATGGCAGTGCATATGACTCAACTTTTGGATGAGGAAATTGAAACATTGGCGAAAAGCAAAGTTAATGTTGTTCATTGCCCAGAATCTAATCTAAAGTTAGCATCAGGTTTTTGTCCAGTTCAAAAACTCCTTAATGCTGGAATAAATGTAGCACTAGGGACTGATGGTGCGGCAAGCAATAACGATTTAGATTTGTTTGGAGAAGCAAAAACGGCGGCTTTAATAGCTAAGGGGATCACAAAAGATGCTACTTCATTGCCAGCGAGAAAGGTACTAGAAATGGCTACTATTAATGGTGCCAAAGCACTTGGGCAAGAGGATAGGATAGGATCTTTGGAATCAGGAAAAGAAGCAGATATTATCGCTTTGAATTTAGGGTCATTTAACACAAAACCAATATACAATTTAATGTCTCAATTAGTGTATGCCACGGGGAAAGATCAGGTAAGCGATGTTTGGGTGTCAGGTGCTCGGCTACTTAAGCGAGGAAAAGTCTGCAACATTGATACAAAAAAAGTTATGGATAAAACAACATACTGGCAAGAACGTATTTCAAAAAAAATATAGGTTTCATAAATGGCTAATACAGAAAATTACGATCAATCAGAACTCCATAAATTTGAGGAATTAGCCAGTCGATGGTGGGATCCAGAAAGTGAATTTCGCCCCCTCCATGAAATGAATCCTATTAGGTTGGGTTTTATAGAAGAGCAGGTTAACTTAGAGGGTAAAGTTATTTTGGATGTGGGCTGTGGTGGCGGAATATTATCCGAATCAATGGCAAAGGCAGGAGCCAAGGTAACTGGGATAGATTTAGGAGATGCACCACTAGAAATCGCAAAACTTCATTTGCTTGAATCTGGACTAGATGTAAGATACTTGAATAGTTCTGTAGAAGATCTTGCTGCTAGAGAAAAAGAAACTTTTGACGTCATAACATGCATGGAAATGCTTGAACATGTTCCTGACCCATACTCTATTATTCAGGCTTGCTATGAATTGATTAAGCCTGGTGGCCATGTTTTCTTTTCAACTATTAATAGAAATCCAAAAGCATTTCTTCTAGCAATAATTGGAGCAGAATACGTTTTAAGGATGCTTCCAAAAGGTACTCACGAATATGAAAAATTTATTACACCATCTGAGCTTAATGAATGGATTATTGATGTAGGTTTAGAAACAAAAAAAATAATAGGAATGACTTACAATCCAATAACAAGAATATTCAAATTGAACAAGAAAGATGTAGATGTTAACTATATCGTAGCTTCTCATCGTCCAAGTTGACTATGCCAGAAAGACCAAAAGCAGTCTTATTTGACCTTGATGGGACTTTAGCAGATACGGCACCCGATCTTGCTTTTGCCTTAAATCAAACTTTACAGTATTTCGATCAACCCACCCTGCCTTTTAATAAAATCCGGCCAGTAGTTTCTCACGGAGGAATGGCTTTGATAAAATTAGGATTCAATATTGAGCCTCATTCATCAGACTTTGAAGAAAAACGTCAATTCTTATTGGATGTTTACTTAAAAAATCTTTGTAGGGAAACAAAATTGTTTGAAGGAATGGAAGAAGTTTTAACCTTCCTCAAATCACAAAGTATTGCCTGGGGAATTGTTACAAATAAGCCAGAATGGCTTACCAATCCTTTAATGAAAGCTATGGGTCTTGAAAAACGAACACTTGCAATTGTAAGCGGTGATACATGCAATGAAAAAAAACCTCATCCAGAGCCTGTCTTGTATGCATGTAAATTACTAAATGTCACTGCAAAAGAAACTTGGTTTGTTGGAGATGCAAGTAGAGATATGGATGCAGGCAGAGCAGCTGGTTGTAAAACAATTGGAGCATCATTTGGGTATATCCATCCAGAGGACCCCATAGAAAATTGGGATAGCGATCTCATAATCGATAAACCAAGTCAAATCATCAAGCTGATTGAAAATGGGGCATCATTTTGAAAAGATTAAGTGAATGGGATTTTCCGAATGCAGCTACACTTCCAGGAAGTGCCTATTACTACGTAGTAAGATTTTGCGAAAAATCAAATCAAAATAAGTTAGCATATTGGTTTGCATGGTTTGATTTACTAGATGAGATAGAGAAAAAATCAAAAGATCCTGGTGTAGCTAGAATAAAAATTGATTGGTGGAAAGAAGAGGTAAAAAGAATTCTTGGAAATGAGGCACGCCATCCTTTAGCAAAAGAATTATCTCAAAATGTTTATTCTCAACAACAAGTAGATTTCATGATAATTGCGCTTCAAGCTCTTGAGGAAAAAATCCTAAACATTCAACCAAAAACAATTTATGAATATAAAGAAAATTGTTTTAATTTTTTTGGGCCTCGTTTATATCTTCTTTGCAATACACTTACCAGCGATAAAAGAATATTGGCTTTAGCTGAATGCATTGCGACTGTCACTTGGTTATCGAAAATTAAAATAGATAGTAAAAAGGGACATTTTTTATTTCCTTCTGAATTTTTTGGAAAATCTATTCATGGGCCTAATGACTTAAATCAGCAAATTAAAAATGAAGAGTTTGAAAAAAATACTATTTTATTTTTAAAAAAATTAAATTTAATTGAAAAAAAAGATTTAAAAAATATGGCTGTTGACCAGAGTATCGAGCCGGCAATAAAGTATGCTTCCCAAAATTTAAAACTATTAAAAATTTTGAAAAAAAATAAATTTAACCCTCTTAAAAAAAATCAATTAATGCCAATAAGTTTATTGTTGAGTGCATGGCGCATTTAATAAAAAAAATTTAAAAAGATCATAATTTATGAAATATAAAAATAATTTTAAAGCATCGAAAGACTTACTCTCTGGAAAAACTATTTTAATAACGGGCGCTGGCGATGGAATTGGAAAAATAATTTCCATTACTGCTGCAGAACATGGAGCCCAGGTTATTCTCCTTGGAAAGACAGTAAAAAAACTGGAGAAGGTATATGATTTAATAAAAAGTCACGACGGAGCTGAATGCTTTATTTACCCTCTTCATTTAGAGGGGGCAACGCCAAAAGATTACTTAAATCTTGCATCTAAGATTGAAGAAAATTTTGGTAAACTCGATGGTCTTATACACAACGCAGCATCACTTCCATATTTATCACGAATCAAAGACTATGAGCCAACAGACTGGATGAAAGTTATGCAAGTCAACTTAAATGCTCCAATGTTGTTAACACAGGCTTGTTATGAACTATTGGCGCGCTCAAAAAATTCAAATGTGATCTTCACAGTCGATAGCAACGCTATGAGCAAAAAACCCTTTTGGGGAGCATATGGTGCAAGTAAGGCAGCTATAGAAAATTTGGCATATACGTTTGCCAAAGAAGTTGAGAAAACAAGTATTCGGGTAAATTTAGTAGATCCAGGACCAACATTAACGTCTTTGAGGAAAAATATTTTTCCCGGAGAGGGAAATAGGAATATAAAAGCACCTGAAAGCCTAGCCTCTATGTACCTTTGGCTTCTTGGAGGGGCTGGTTCAACGCTCAATGGTGAATATATTTCTTTTCAATAGCCTATTTGTTTGGTAAAAATCAGCAACCATAACAATTTATATGTTAAATCATTAAAAATAAATTAATTTTATCTTTATTAACCCCAGGGGGGATCATGAAATTAGAATCATTAGCTTTACATCATGGATACGAATCAGAGGCTACTACCAGAGCTGCAGCTGTTCCTATATATCAAACCACCTCATATACATTTGATGATACTCAATATGGAGCAGATTTATTTGACCTAAAGGTACCTGGAAATATCTATACCCGAATAATGAATCCAACAACGGATGTATTAGAGCAAAGAATTGCCTCTATGGAAGGAGGAATAGGAGCTTTATGTATGGCATCTGGTATGTCGGCCATCACATACTCTCTACAATGCATTACTCGTGCAGGAGATAACATTGTGAGCACCAGCCAATTGTATGGTGGAACATATAATTTGTTTGCGCATACTTTTCCTAGCCAAGGAGTCGATGTAAGAATGGCCTCATTTGATGATTTTGAAAAAATTGAAACACTTTTTGATAAAAATACCAAAGCTGTTTTTTGTGAATCAATAGGTAATCCTGCTGGAAATATTGTCGACCTAAAGAAATTATCTGAGATTGCCCATAAGAATGGTGTGCCGCTGATTGTCGATAATACCGTCGCCACCCCATTTTTATGCAAGCCTTTTGAACACGGTGCAGATATAGTGATCCATTCGCTTACGAAATATATAGGTGGTCATGGGACTACCATTGGGGGCGTCATAGTGGACTCTGGAAAATTTGACTGGTCTGGAAATGCTGAGCGTTTTCCCATGTTGAACGAACCTGATCAATCATATCATGGTGTGGTATATACGGAGGCTTTGGGTCCCGCCGCCTATATAGGAAGATGTCGTGTTGTCCCGTTGAGAAATACGGGTAGTGCATTATCTCCACATAGTGCATTTTTAATACTTCAAGGTCTTGAAACGCTAGGACTCAGAATGGAAAAACATTGTGATAATGCCCAAAAAGTTTCTGAATATTTGGAATCTCATAAAAAGGTAAATTGGGTAAATTATGCTGGTCTCAAAAAAAGTCCATACAATGAAACAGCAAAAAAGATTACTGGTGGAAAAGCTTCTGGAATTTTGAGTTTTGGTATAGATGGTGGAAGTTCTGCTGGAGCGCAATTTATTGATTCTCTACAAATGATACTAAGGCTCGTAAATATTGGAGATGCAAAATCACTAGCATGCCATCCAGCATCTACTACACATAGACAATTAAGCCCTGAAGAATTAAAAAGTGCAGGAGTTTCAGAGGATCTGGTACGATTATCAATCGGAATTGAGCACGTTGACGACATAATCGCAGATATTGAGCAAGCTTTAGATAAAGTAAAAAACTAAGACGTAAAAATTAAATAATGACAAATCTCGGAGGCAAGTATGCAAGATTCAAGTTTCGGTGATGATATGGGAAAACTTATTCTTCGTCTTTCAGTAGGCGGTCTTATGCTACTTCATGGTTTTCATAAAGCAATGAATACAGAAACTTTAGCTTTTATAAAAGGCACCCTTGAAGCAGTAGATCTTCCCACTTTCATTTCTTATGGTGTTTATGTCGGGGAAGTGTTAGCCCCGCTACTGATCATATTTGGTCTTTTTGCCAGAATTGGAGGTTTGCTTTTAGTAGTAAATATGATTTTCGCCATAGCATTAGTTCATAGCGCCCAGTTAGGTTTACTAACACCCCAAGGTGGATGGCAATTGGAGCTTCAAGCATTTTATCTTTTCGGAGGACTAGCAATTTGCTTTCTTGGTAGCGGTCGAATAGCCCTGAGAGCAGATTAAAACTGATTTTTTGGGACTTCAATTCATTAAATCGAATTGAAGTCCCCTAGCATGTAATTTATCAGATCTATCTTGAAGATATCTCTGAAAATCTGGCTCAAATCGATATGCGCCACTTACAACATAATCGATTGCACCGTGAATATGAAAACTCTTTAAATAAGCCTCTGTTCTAAATACCTCAGAACCACCCCTATCGAAAAAAACTAAACTTGGCGCATACTTTATATCCAATTCCTTCGCCCAATCATTCAAGTTCTTCTCTTGACCATCAGGCAGCTGTATTTTTTCCTTCGACCACATGTCAACTACAGCAACATCAAGGTTTGTAAGAGCATAAGCTACCAATGGCTTTTTCAGTATTGTTTTATGCAATTCATCACAATCAAGGCATGTTTTTTGTTCAAACATTACAACTAAATGCCTAAAGCTTTTCTTTCTATCATCTTTTAATTTAAGAGGAGAAGATAGAGCATTATTTATTTGATGAAGTTTTCCAAACGCCTTCGATGGTGCCAAATTTGAGAAATATTCATTAAAAGACTGTACTGTATCTTTCTTTTCCAGCATATAATCTAATGCTGCATTAAACTTATGTGGAGCATAATAACCATTCATCCTTAAGCCCACATTTCCCTTTTCGTTCATCATAAGAACAGTTGGGGTATATTGAATTTTTAGCCCTTTTGAAAATTGTTTTTCAGTTGTTGCTTTACCCTCAAAGTCAATTACTTCTTTGTCACCCCACATATTTATAGCAATCACATCAAAATACTCTTGAGTCTTTTTTGCAATTCCTCGATCTCTAAAATTATCTTTCAAAAATTTGGCGCAATATGGGCATCCATCTTGATAGAAATAGATAATAAGGCGTTTATTTGAATCTGCTGCCTCAGATATGTCTTCTCGCAAATCTAAGAATGAGTTTTTAAACCACTTTGGTTTATCTTCATGGCCAGGATTTACCATTCCTGTGTCTAGCTCTTCTTTTGCTGCATTAATCGAACCAAAGGAAAAACATAAGGATAAAATCAAAGTAGTAAATATTTTTTTCATAATCATTATCCAAAAATAATTTAATATTTAAAAAAATTTTAGATTGGAGACAGGCCTGGGCAATAATTGCCTAAACAGCATTTTTCACAATCTGGCTTTTTCTTACAAACCTGCTTTGCATGCTCAACAAAAAGAGCATGATATTCTTTGTAAACATCTGTTTTTCTCGGTAAATTTGACTCAAGTACTGAACGTAGATACTCGTAGTCTTCATTACCCGAAATAAAATTAATTCTCTGCAATATACGACGAGTGTAGACGTCAATAACGAAGACTGGCAAGTTCAATCCATATAATAATATGTCATCAGCGGTTTCAGGCCCTATTCCATTAACAGAAAGAAGGCCTTTTCTAGCTTGCTGTAATTCCATTTTTTTTAGATTCCCAATACCTCCAATCTGTTTTAGATATCCAAGAAAGGACTTTATGCGCTTTGCCTTAATATTGTAATATCCTGAAGGATAGATAAGCTCTGCTAGTTTTTCATCAGGTAGTAAAGTCAGTTTTTTGAAATTCAGCACATTTGCATCTTTCAAATTATTTATTGCCTTTTCCACATTTGACCACATGGTGTTTTGAGTCAAAATTGCCCCCACTGCAACCTCGAGAATACTATCTGCTGACCACCAAAATTTAACTCCGTATACATCAAACATCTTTTGAAAAATATCTGACAAAGCTTCTTGGTTAATTTTTTGTTTTTTCATATCAGACATTAGTGCCTTTTAAAAGCTTTGCCTGGTTTTCCTTTTGTCTTCGATTGGAAAACAGCGGCCCAAGGTCTATCTGCTCTCATATGAACAACTTCTAGTATCTGTTTACGCTCATTTTTATCAAGATCTCGCCACTCTCCTACTTTTACAGAGCTATCTAGAATGATCGGACCATATCTCACCCTTTTTAATCTTGATACAGTAAGCCCTACGGCTTCCCACAAACGCCTTACCTCACGCTTCTTACCCTCCAATATAGCTACGTGAAACCAACGATTAGTTTTTCTTCCGCCTGACTCAACAACCTCTTCAAATCTTGCGACGCCGTCCTCCAACATTACACCATTAACTAATTTTTTTATTTGATCGGCTTCTATTTCACCCTTTACTCTGACTGCATACTCTCTATCAATTTGAAATTTTGGATGCATTAGTCTGTTCGCAAGTTCACCATCGTTAGTAAAAAGTAAAAGGCCTGATGTATTTATATCCAATCTGCCTACCGCAACCCATCTACCGCCAAAAAAAGATGGAAGAGAATCAAAAACGCTTTTCCTTCCCTCTGGGTCTTTCCTGGTTACAATTTCTCCCTCAGGCTTATTGTATATAATCATCTTTCTATCGCTTTGTAATAAAAAACGATTATTTATTAGTTTTCCATTCACATGAAGCTTATCTTCAATTCCTGCCTTATCCCCCAATTGCGCAGATCTACCATTTATTTTAACCCGACCCTCCTTTATTAATTTCTCAACATAGCGTCTTGAACCAAAACCCGCATTTGCTAAAATTTTCTGCACCCTTTCGGAGTCACTCTTAACCATTTGTTGAGCTCGACTCTAAATGATTATTTTCCATTTCATCCGATTCTGCCTCTTCATCTAATTCATCAAAATTTAGCTCCCTATTGATAGCATCAAAGTCCCTTATATCAGCTAATGGCGGTAATTCATCTACTGTTTTTAAATTAAAATAATCTAAAAATTCCTTTGTCGTGCCAAGCAATGAGGGCTTGCCGGGCACATCTCGTTGCCCAACTACCTTAATCCAATCTCTCTCAATAAGAGTTCTAATAATGTTCGAACTTACCGATACTCCTCTTATTTCCTCTATCTCACCCCTTGTAATTGGCTGTCTGTAAGCAATTATTGCCAATGTTTCCATTGACGCCCGAGAATATCTCAAAGGCCTCTCACTCCATAAGCTGGCAATCAATGGTGATATATCTTCATTCACTTGTATACGCCACCCACTTGCTACTTCAACAATCTCAATACCTCTACCATCATAGTCACTCTTTAGTTCAGTAAGGATTTTTTTGAGTTGCTTTTTATCAGGCCTTTCCTTATCACCAAATAAATTTTGAAGACTGTCCAAAGATAAGGGCCCACCTGCAGCAAGCAAAGCTGCCTCCATAATGTTTTTTATGTGATTCAGAGTTTTCATTAACTACTCGATTTAACGTGAATGATAGCGTAAGGCTCTGCTTGAACTAACTCGATTAATTGCTGTTTCATAAGCTCTAAGATTGCCATAAAAGTAACTACGACTCCCGCTTTGCCCTCGGATAAATCAAATAATTGAGAAAATTGAATGAAATTTTCTGTATGAACACTTTCTAAAATTCTACTCATTCTTTCTCGCATTGATAGTGGCTCTGCTTGTATCTGATGATTTACAAACATTTCTGCTCTATGCATAACATCTTTCAAAGCAGTCAATACCTCTCCCAACTCTACCGTTGGAGGTTCCAATTTAACCTTCTCGCCAGAAACTTTTATTTTAACGCTAAAGGTATCTCTATTCATCTGTGGCAAATTTGAAATATCTTCGGCAGCTTGCTTAAAGCGCTCATATTCCTGTAATCTACGTATAAGTTCAGCCCTTGGGTCTATATCTTCATCTTCATCATTTAACTCTACTCGGGGTAGAAGCATCTTTGATTTAATCTCGGCTAACATTGCTGCCATTACTAAATACTCTGCAGCTAGCTCAAAACGAATTTCCTTCATTAATTCAATATATTGAACATATTGGGTCGTAATCTCAAAAATTGGAATATCTAAAATATCTAAATTCTGACGTCTTATTAAATATAAAAGAAGATCCAAAGGTCCTTCGAAAGCATCTAAAAAAACTTCTAGCGCATCTGGCGGTATGTATAAATCTACAGGGAGATCAAATTGAGGCTCGCCCTGAATTACCGCAAAGGGCATTTCTGCTTGACTGGGTCGATTACTGTTCCCCTCTTTATCTGTATGGGCTTGGCGGGGCTTCGGTGTCTGAGATTTATTCATATGAATTTTTGATGAAATAGTCAATTTTTGATCCAAAGATAAGAACCTAATTTAATAACCGGTAGTATAACCGTCTGTTGCATCTAACAGAGTATTTATCATCTTAATTTAAAAAAAAATGAAAAAGATAAAAAGAGATCATATTGTTTCTAAAATATAGCTCTAAACTATTGATTTATTGTAATGGGGCTTTATGTTTCTAAAAAAATTATGGGGCTTAAATTTGGTGTCTAGAAGCCCAATCATGCCAAATTGGCCTACAGATCGGTGAAAATTCGGGTAGTTTGCCCAATTTTATCCATGGCTTATCAGGACCATGATAATCAGAACCGATAGAACCCAATAAATTGAATTCATTTGCCAGTTTTGCCAAATTTTTTTCTTCGTTCTGATCATAACATCCGGAGATTACTTCAAGCCCCTCCCCACCAAAGTTTTTAAAGTCTCTGAGTAATGACCTCAGTTTTGCTCGACTGATTCTGTATTTAGCAGGATGTGCGATCACAGCCTGACCTCCTGAGGATTTGACCCAATGAATCGCCTCTGGCAATGAGGCCCAAGTATCTTTCACATAGCCAGGCTTACCTTTAACTAGGAATTTTCGAAAAACATTGCTTATTGTGCTGGCATGGCCGGCTTTGATAATGGCTCGAGCAAAATGCGTTCTACTTACTAACTTTCCATTTGAAAAATTTAATGCAGATTCATAAATATGCGGAAAACCTGCTGTTTCAAGCTTTTCTCCAATTAATTTGGCACGACGAAATCGAAGCTTTTGAATTTTTCTTAGTTCATTTTTTAAAAGATCGTCGTTAGGATTAATACCAAGACCAACTATGTGAATGGTAATTCCGCTCCAAGATACGGATATTTCAACACCGGGTATTAACTTTAAATCAATATTATTTGCTGCCATAGATGCAGCATTTAATCCTGATAAAGTGTCATGATCTGTTAGTGCTATAATCTTTATACCAGCCTCTGCTCCTTTATAAATTAATTCTTTTGGAGACAATGTTCCATCTGAGGCAGTTGAATGAGTATGTAAATCATATTTACTGTTCATTTTAAATATTCTCTATTATTACTTTTTTTTAAGTCTTATACAGCATAGACTCTATATAATATTCTTTTATTAAAGAAATTGAGCAAATATGAAACCAGATCTCATAGATATTGCAAATTTTTACGAAAAATTCTGCGAGTTGACAGAAGATCTCCAGGAGATTTGGGAAAACAGTAGTACCATCTCAAGTTTAAGCTCTCCTCAGCGCCTCATCGATGCAATGTCTCAATTAGCAGGGATATTAAGAAATATAGAAGAATCCGGCGATTCGCCTGATAGCACTAATAGCGACATTAACACCTTAGGGGAATATGGGCTTCAGCTATTAAGCGAGCTGTCCGAATTAGCTGGAACGCTGCAACAGAAAAAATCTTCAAGGGGGCTTGAAAATTTAAGCTTGCCAATGGCCTTATGGACTGCTCGTCATGGTGGAGAAATCACAAATTTAGCACCAATAGTGAATGCTCTGGCTTATTTTGCCAATCATAGTTCTGAACCAAAGTTTATGGTTCAACTTTTATCACTTAGTAGCGAGATATATGAATCGATCAATCCTAAAATGGCAGAGAATGAGCCAAAAGATCCCATGAATCCTTGGCGCTTACTGGTTCTAAATCGAGCAATAATTGCTACAAGAACCTTCGATCCAGAATTAATGGCGCCTGTTTTTGATAGTGTCGTAGAGCATTTGCCCGAAACAGCTGCCAGTTTTTTTGAGGAAGGAATAGAACAAATGAATAATGTTGAGTATCCGAAACCAGTAAAAGAGCTTATGACCCAGTACTTTCAAACATTTAATTCAAAAAGAATACTCCATTAAAAAAAGGTAAATCGAGTAGTAATTAATTTTAATAAATTCTTTTTTTGAGAGGCTAAAGAAAAATGTTATTTTCTATTATCAGTGAAGATGTGAATAATAGCTTACCAATAAGGAAAAAAGAGCGCGAGAAGCATCTCAAACGCCTTAAAAAATTAGCAAAAGAGGGAAGGTTAATTATTGCTGGCCCAAGCCCCGCGGTTGAAAGCGAAAACCCGGGAGACCGTGGCTTCACTGGCAGTATTGTAATAGCCGAATTTGATACTCTAAAAAACGCAAACGAGTGGGCTAATTCTGACCCGTATATGACCGGCGGCGTTTACGCCAAGGTGGTAGTAAAACCCTTTAAAAAAGTTTTACCTTGAATAAAAATCTTATTTAAAGTTTTTAGTTATGTTTCATCCTTCTTTTTAATTTTTGTAATCTTTCCTATTGGCACAACCTCTGCTGTTCTACTTTCATCCGCAAAAAAAGGTTTTTCAGCTTCAATTCCTGCTGCCTCGGCTAATTCCCTTTCGCGAAGAGAGATTAGACCTAAGCAATTTCTTATTTCTTGAATAGTATGATCAGACAAAGGATGCTTCATAGCTCTGCTAGCTGGTGTAGTATCTTTTACGATATTGCCAAGAACCTTGCGCATAATCATCAATATTTCACGTTCTTTTTTACTTTCTTCTGTCATACCAGACCATCTCTATCTTTTTTGAACTTAAAAGTATATCTCATTCAAAGATATTTTCGACATTATAACCTTCATTTTCTAAAATAGTCCTTAATCGCTTGAGAGCCTCCATTTGAATTTGCCTCACTCTCTCCCGAGTAACTCCCAACCCTTTTGCTACCTGCTCCAAAGTTGCGTTTTCATATCCATGAAGTCCAAATCTTCGCTCAATCACCTCTCTTTGCTTATCATTTAATCTAGCAAGCCACTCATCAAAATGAGCATTGATACTATCATTCTGAAGCAATGAAGTTGGATCATCTGCCTTTTCATCGGCGAGTATCTCTAGTAAGGGTGTTTCTGCCTCTTTTCCATGAGGTGTATCAACTGAAGCAGTTCTCTCATTTAAACTTAAAATTCGTTTCACTTCTCCAATTGGTCTATCAAGCAAATTTGCGATTTCCTCGGAGGTTGGCTCATGGTCTAGATCTTGAGCTAATTTTCGAGCCGCCCTCAAGCAAGAATTAATTTCTTTTACCACATGGACTGGTAAACGAATAGTTCGGGTCTGGTTCATAATGGCCCTTTCAATTGTTTGTCTAATCCACCATGTAGCATAAGTAGAAAATCTGAAACCTCGTTCAGGATCAAATTTTTCTACAGCTCTCATCAAACCGATATTGCCTTCCTCGATTAAATCTAAGAGCGCCAGACCCCTATTCATATAACGACGAGCTATTTTTACAACTAATCGTAAGTTGCATTCAATCATCTTTTTTCTTGCGGCTTTATCTCCTTTTTGAGCCTCTCTCGAATAAAGAATTTCTTCTTCAGCACTTAAAAGCTGCGAAGCTCCAATCTCATTTAAATAGAGCCGAGTCGCATCTAATTGACTCTCTGTCATATCATTTTTTTCAGAACTATTATCAAGGCTGTTTAATCCTATTCCTTCTTCCTGAGATAACTCAAGATCGACCTTTTCTTCATTCTCTGATGCTTCATCGGAATTTTTTGAAATAATTTTATTTTTCAATTGAAATTATGCCTCTCAAAAAAGTTCAACAGACTCTGAATTTAAAAATTACTGCGTTGGCAATACCTTTATTGGATCAATTGGAATTCCGTTTTTTCTAATTTCAAAATGCAATGTTGGCTTTCCATCATTAGATAGACCTATTTCTGCAATTTTTTGTCCTTTTTTTACTGACTCTCCTTGACTAACAAAAATTTCTCTATTGTGTCCATATGCACTTAAATAATCATTATTATGTTTTACAATAACGAGCTTTCCATAGCCAATTAGTCCACTACCACTATATACTACCTTTCCATTTTCGGCTGCTATCACCCTGTCTCCCACCCTACCAGATAGCTTAATACCTTTTTTTCCTCGATCATTAAGACGAAAAAAAGAGCTTACTTTTCCTTTAGCTGGCCAATTCCAATTTAAATCGCCCTCAGTCTTCAAATTAATCTTCCGAGCAATTTTTTTCTTCGGTGAGTATTTTTCAACACTTGGATTTTTTTTTGTAATTTCTATTTTATTCTTCTGTTTTATATTTTTATCTGGAGGGTATAGATATAATTGTTGTCCATCGTATATCTTGAAGGGCTCAGATATTTTATTCCACCGAGCTAAATCCTTATAGTCTTTCCCAGTTCGCCAGGCAATAGCATATAAAGTATCTCCCGATTTTACTAAATATATATTTTTTTCAATATTAGGCTTTGCAAGAACCCTGCCATCATCAAAAGAACTTATTATAGACCTTGTCTCCAGGGGCGCCTTCCAGTTTGCCGAACAGGCAATGAGGCTCAAGCTTAGCAATAGTATGAAAAGATATTTGAAAACCATTTTAATTTTTTTCATTAAAAAAAGACTTCATTACAATTTATTTTTATTTCCAAAAATTTAATAAAATTATAAAAAATACAACTATAAGTAAGATAAACCACCCCAAGCGATCTATCCAACTTTTTATCTGCATTTCCAGTTTTTCACCCCCCCAAGCCATCAAAAAAGCCACTAAATAAAAGCGTAGGCCTCTTCCTAAAAAAGATGCAACAATAAAAGGCAAAAAAGCCATGCTCACAACGCCTGCAGAAATGGTAAAAATTTTATATGGTATCGGCGAAAATCCGGCAATTAATATTGCTAAAAACCCCCACTCCTCAAACCATTTTAATGTTAACTCATAATCATTGTAATAAGAACTGTTTACTAAAGAGGGTTCTATTAAATCAAAAGCAAATTTTCCAATAAAATATCCAAGAGCTCCTCCTACTACTGATGCAAGTGTGGTCAAAGTGGCAAAAAAAACAGCTTTTTTTGGTTTTGCAATGCACATTGGCGCTAGCATGACGTCTGGGGGAACAGGAAAAAGAGAGGATTCTAGAAAACTTATTATGCTTAAATACCTAGGAGCATGTTTATGACGAGCTAATGTCATTACCTGAATATATAATGAAGAGAAAAATTTCATCTTAATCAATCCATACCCGCCAACAATGGAACAAACATTACTTTTTCTTTTATTTCTTTCACATGTCCATCATTTGTGCGTGTAATGCATACGAGTTTTTGACTATCATTGTCCCCAATAGGTAAAATCAATCTTCCGCCAACTTTTAACTGCTCTATTAAGTTTTTTGGAATGCCTTTTGGTGCAGCCGTAACAATCATGCCATCAAACGGTGCATAATGCTCCCATCCATCATTACCATCGCCATATTTAGTCCGAATATTTGTTATCTTTAATCTTCGGAATCTGAGCTTTGCTTGTTGTAAAAGGGTCTTTATTCTCTCAATCGTATAAACTCGCCTTACCAATGGTGCTAGTATTGCTGTTTGGTAGCCTGAACCTGTTCCAATTTCCAGTATATTTTCCAAAGGCCCTTTCTCTAAAATTAATTCAGTCATTCGAGCCACAATATATGGTTGTGAAATTGTTTGATTTTTACCAATTGGAAGGGCAGTATCTTCATACGCACGACTGGATAAAGCCTCATCCACAAATAAATGTCGTGGAATATTCAAAATTTGAGATAAAACGCGTTGATCTTTTATTCCTTCACTTTTTAACCGATTAACAAGGCGTTCCCTTGTCCGAAATGAGGTCATTCCTATACCAGAATTTTGACTCATACTGAAAGCCACTCTTGAAAGTTTTTAACTAACTCATAATCTGTAATATCGATCTTTAGGGGAGTTATTGATACGAAGTTATTTTTTATTGCATGAAAATCAGTTCCCTCACTAGCATCTGCTTCACTGCCAGCAGAGCCAACCCAAAAAATATCTTTCCCTCGCGGATCTTTTGAATGAATCGCTGGATTTGGTCTTTGGCGATAGCCTAACCTCGTGACAGAATATCCTTTCAGCTCTTCATATGGAAGATCTGGAACGTTAATATTTAGTACAACTCGTTCCCCAAAAGGATTATGTTTTTTCAATTTACTCACCAAATTAAGAGCCACCATTGCGCCAGTTTCATAATGTTGAGGGTCATATTTTGACATTGAAATAGCAATCGCAGGGTATGATAAGAAACGGCCCTCAATGGCCGCAGCGACAGTTCCCGAATAAATAACATCATCTCCCATATTGGGTCCTGAATTAATTCCAGAAATTACCATATCAGGCTCACTTTCCAGCAAACCAGTGATAGCTAAGTGTATGCAATCAGCCGGAGTTCCATTTACTTTAAATAATCTCTCTCTCACCTCTTGAGCTCGAATTGGCCTTTCTAAGGTCAGTGAATTACTTGCGCCACTCCTGTCGCGATCGGGGGCAATCGTAATAATGTTAGCTATTTCAGATAATTTCCGATCTAACTGCCCAAGGCCTTTGGCCAAATAACCATCATCATTACTTAATAAAATTTGCATGCTGATAAAAAAATGTATCTACTAGTAATATTATATGTCTTACTATACGGCAATTGCTGATATTGCTCACCTAAAACTAGTAATATACGCATAGGTAATTTGAAAGATGAGTAAAAAAAAAGATTCTGATGGAGATTCAGCAGTTTTTAAAAAGGCGATGAAAGGCATAAAAGTTCAAAAAAAAGAAAAAGTTGATCCATATCGAAAAAAAATTTCACCTAGGCCAATTGCTAGAGTCGTTGATACAGAAATACCCAAGCATAACTTTGAAATAAATTCAGAAATACCGAATCTATTCGAATATCGACGTCCAGGGATTCAACATAAGGTTTTTCAAAATCTTCAAAAAGGAGTAATACAGCCTGAGGCTACTCTGGATATGCATGGAATGCATGTTAATGAAGCATTCTCCGAATTTACTAAATTTTTCAATTTAGCAAGAAAAAGAAAAATAAAATGTGTGAGAATAATTCATGGCAAAGGGCATAATTCAACAGATAGGTATCCTGTTTTAAAAAATAATGTTTTTATTTGGCTTCAGGGCATTGATTCAGTGCTTGCTTTTGTTAGTGCGCCGACTTGGGATGGAGGCTCTGGAGCTACTTATGTGCTACTGTCAAAAAAAGAAAAAAAATAAGAAATTTTTTATTTTATAGACATAATTTCTCTTACCACCGATGTACCAAAAGAGCCTCTTGGTAAGAAAAAACATATTTGTGCTGAACTGTTAGTCAACCATTTGAATGAGAGGTTTTTTGGAATAAGGCGTAAGGCTCTGCGCTCTCTCAAGGCGCCAACATTGATTAATCCCTCAACCCACCTCGATACCTGAGATTCGCAAAAAATTTCAGCTTCAATTTTTGCTGCGTCTCCATCTGGTTTTAAGGCCCTACTAATACTGCCTGGCATAGGGCCGCTCGGATGAATTTCTCTAGCAATTACGCGTTTTATATTTGAAACATAATTCGCATTATCAATGAATTGCTTTTCTGAGCCATCAATAATAAAAACATCGCCCCTCAAAGCTTGGTCCCAAATGCCTTCCTTTACTCTTTTTGCAAGAACTTTATTAAAAATATAGCTCTTTGCAGCTGATATTGTCATTCTTTTTTTTTCAGGCTTTATGCGCTTCTTGTTATCCACTAGCCAATGGGCAGCAAAATGTAAATTTGAAGAATTTTTTCCGAATCTTTGAGGTCCAAAATAATTAGGGACCCCATAAAGAGAAATTTTTTTTGCAACTGATTCAGCTTCAATACGATTACCTGAAATATCCCTGAGTATTATTTTAAAATAATTTCCAAATAATTTACCGCGTCTTATTTTCCTGTTATGTCTTTTTATGCTAAGGATTCTAATTTTTTCTTTATCAATTGACTCCCAATTAATGATCCTTTGATGTGGGAAACGAATTGTAAAATATTGTGTCGCCGTAGAATTTTTATCTTTGAGGCCAGCGAACCCAATATCAACTAATTTTACTTGAGCAACCCTTGCTAATTCTTTAGCAACATCTTTCGTATTAATTCCCACCTTATTGACATGTAGAAATAAATGCTCGCCTTCGCCTGATGCTTCATAATGAAGTATTTCCTCTACACTGAAATCCTCTAAATTTGAACGAATTTTTCCTTTCAAGGGAGGGCCCATATACGCAAATGGAAGATCCTCTGTCACATCACTGGGAAAATTAATCATTTTTATTCTTGAGTAGTACCACAGCGTGGGCTGCAATTCCCTCTCCTCTTCCGATATAGCCCATTTTTTCTGTAGTAGTGGCCTTTATATTGATCTGATCAGCATTTAAATTTAGTAATTCTGCAAGCTTCATTTTGATTTTTTTTATATGAGGGCTAATTCGAGGCGCTTCAGTTATCACTGTAGAGTCAATGTTACAAATTTGAAACCCCAAGTCAGCTAAATCACTGAGTACTTGTTGTAACAATGAAGAACTTTTTATATTTTTATTATTTGGATCGGTATCTGGAAACTTATGTCCAATATCTCCTTTCCCCGCCGCTCCAATAAGAGCATCACAAATTGCATGTACAAGAACATCGCCATCAGAATATGCAATAATAGAGTGTGTATGTTCTATCTTTACACCTCCAATGATAATATGATTTCCATCACCAAATTGATGAGCATCAAAGCCATGCCCTATTCGCATAAAACCTCCGTAAACTAATTTTCTAATAATATCTCAATCATGGAATTATTTGACACACATTGCCATTTAAATCTCGACGCATTTAGTAAAGATCGTCAAAAAGTATTAAAAAGTGCTTATGATAATGGTGTGGCTTATATTTTAGTGCCCGCCATAAAGCGCTTCGACTGGAATAAAATTATAGAGTTATCTACTAAAAATACGAATATTTACCCAGCTCTTGGACTACACCCCCTATTTATACATGATCACTCAGAGGAAGACATAACAAAATTAGAGGAATATATTCAAAAAAGTAAGCCAGTGGCTATTGGCGAAATTGGGCTCGATTTTTTTCGTAAAGATTTAGATCCAAATCTTCAAGAATTTTATTTTAAAAATCAGCTCAAACTAGCCGAAAAGTATAATCTTCCTGTGATAATACATGCACGTAAGTCTCATGAAAATATATTAAAAATTATAAAAAGTTATTCTTTGTCAGGTGGTATATGTCATGCTTTTAATGGCAGTTTGCAGCAAGCGCAAAGATATATCGACTTTGGATTTAAGCTTGGCTTTGGTGGGTCTTTGACGTATGAAAATTCTATTAATTTACAGAAACTAGCTTGTCAGTTACCGATAGATTCAATTGTACTTGAAACAGACGCTCCCGATATGGTTGGGCATAAACATCGATATGAAAGAAATTCTCCGGAATATTTGCCTGAGGTTGCAGAAAGACTCTCTGAGTTAACAAAAATACCATTATTAGATTTAGTTAAAAAATTAACCCTTAATAGCAAGGAAGTGCTTAAAATTTAAATCACCGGCCCTTCTCTTGTTGTAGAATATAAAATTCTGCTAATTGTATGTCTTCTGGATGTGTGATTTTAATATTATCAGAGCGGCCTTCTACGACAATAGGTTTTTCTCCTAATGACTCCACTGCGCTGGCTTCATCTGTAAAACTTAAGTTTTGATTAACAGTACTCTGTAATGCTTTATGCAAAATATTGAATTGAAATATCTGTGGTGTCAAAGCGCGCCAAAGCCCCTCTCTTTCGACAGTATTTATTACATTTTGTGAAGGAGAGACATTTTTCATCGTATCGTTCACTGGAATCCCTAGCAAACCGCCTATATTAAATTTTTCGACCTCTATAATTAATTTTTCTATATCTGTTTTTAAAATACATGGCCTCACAGCATCATGAACCAAGACCCAATCATTAGACCTCGAAATTCCTTTAATTTTTTCTAGTGCATTCAATACGGATAAATAGCGCTCCGATCCGCCAATCACTCTCTCTATTCTTGGGTCGCCAAAAAATTCAGAAGTTTCCCAAAATTTATCATCTTCTGCTAAAACAACAAATACCTTATGAATTCTAGAATAAGATAAAATTCTTTCTATCGTGATATCAATTATAAATCGCCCAGCTAAATTCATATATTGCTTTGGTATTGAAGACTGCATCCGCCGCCCAATGCCAGCCGCTGCAATAATTGCCCAAAGCCTATTTTTATTTTCTATCATTTTTCTCAGGCTTTATCAGTTGAAAATAAGTTTCTCCCTCTTTTATCATTCCTAGCTCCCTCCTTGCGCGTGCCTCAAATGCTGCATCATTGTTTTTGAGACTTTTAAGTTCTGCTTTAAGAGATTTGTTAATTTGCTGCAATTCCTGAAGCTGAAAGGTTTGTTGCTGGAGTTGTCCCTGAAGCGACTGCATCTCCGCAAGGCTGCCCTCCCCAACCCATAGCCGATATTGTAAGGCAATGAAAATAAAAAAAAGCAGCACAAAAATAGTTTGCAGTTTCCAATTCACGACAAAAAAACCTATATTAGGTCACGATCCTTCTAAAGAATATTTCAACTTTTTAAGAATGGAAAGACTTCATTACCAGACCAAGAGCCATTATTCCCTAACGCTTCTTCTATTCTTATAAGCTGATTATACTTTGCCACTCTATCAGATCGAGATAGAGAGCCTGTTTTAATTTGTCCAGCGCAGGTTGCCACAGATAGATCGGCTATAGTTGTATCTTCTGTTTCACCTGAGCGATGAGAGATAATGACACCATAATCTTCTTTTTTTGCTAAGGCGATTGCTTGTAAGGTTTCGCTTAAAGTGCCAATTTGATTAAATTTAATCAAAATAGAATTTGCAATGCCCCTAGTTATCCCATCCTGGAAAATTTTTTTATTAGTTACAAAAAGATCATCGCCTACAAGCTGAATTCTCTTGCCCAACTGTTGAGTCAGAATCTCCCAACCGCCCCAATCTGATTCATCTAATCCATCTTCGATTGAAATAATTGGGTATTGATCTATTAGCTTTGTCAGAAATACGATAAATTCCTCTGAATTAAAACTCCTTCCTTCCGATTTTAGATTATAAATACCATCTTTAAAAAACTCTGAGCTAGCTACATCAAGCCCGATATGAATATCAACTCCAGGCTGAAAACCTGCTAACTCAATTGCTTCTAGAATTACATCAATTGCTTCTATATTTGATTTTAAGTTAGGAGCAAAGCCACCCTCGTCTCCGACAGTAGTAGCCATGCTATTGCCGCTCAGAACTGATTTAAGAGCATGAAACACCTCTGCTCCAAATCTAACAGACTCCTTTATTGAGCCTGCACTCACAGGAATAATCATAAATTCCTGGAGATCAACATTATTGTCAGCATGCTCACCGCCATTAATTATGTTCATCATTGGTATTGGAATTTTATAATTATCTTTTCCTAAATATTCGTATAATGGCATTGCCTTTTCTTGAGCGCCTGCATGCGCTACTGCCAAAGAAACAGCTAATGTAGCATTGGCACCAAAATTAGATTTATTTTCAGTTCCATCAAAATCTATCATTGTCTTATCAATTTCTTCCTGATTAAAGATATCCATGCCAATGATTTTTTTTGAAATGTGATAATTTATATTTTCTACAGCTTTTAAAACACCCTTACCAAAAAAGCGACTCTTATCATTATCGCGTAATTCTAGTGCCTCGCGAGATCCTGTTGAGGCTCCAGATGGGACAATAGCTCTGCCTATTGAGCCCGCAGCAGTAATTACATCTGCCTCGACTGTGGGATTACCACGAGAGTCTATTACTTCTCTAGCGTGTACATCTATTATCTCAGACATTAATTTTCCAAAATGTTAATAATTTCTTTCAATGAAAATTAAAAAAATTATTATTCTAATTTACTTTTTTTGACGATCTTATCGATATCAATCAAAACGCTTAATAGATCTTTCATTTTATCAAGGGGCCACGAATTTGGCCCATCTGACAATGCTTTATCTGGATCAGGGTGGGTTTCCATAAATAAGCCTGAAATCCCTGCAGCAACTGCTGCTCTAGCTAATACTGGCACGTGGTGTCTCTCGCCCCCAGACATATTACCTTTACCTCCAGGTTGTTGAACTGAATGCGTAGCATCAAAAATTACAGGACATCCAGTATCCCTCATTATGGAGAGGCTGCGCATATCAGAAACTAAAGTATTATATCCAAAACTTACGCCACGCTCACAAACCATAATTTCCTCATTTCCTGTTGCTTTTGCTTTTTTGGCAACATTAATCATGTCATTTGGAGCAAGAAATTGGCCTTTTTTTATATTAACTGGTTTACCAAGGCTTGCTACATTTTGTATAAAATTTGTTTGTCTACATAAAAATGCTGGTGTTTGAAGAACATCTACAACTTTAGCAACTTTCTCTAGTGGAGTATCTTCATGAACGTCGGTAAGAACTGGGACCTTTACTTCAGTTTTAATCTTTTCCAAAATTTGTAATCCCTCGTCAATGCCAGGACCACGAAAACTTTCGTGAGATGAGCGGTTTGCTTTATCGAACGAGGATTTATATATAAAAGGAATTCCAAGACTAGCCGTAATATTTTTAAGTTCATGTGCAACATAAAGCGCTGATTCTTCCCCTTCAATCACACAAGTGCCGGCTATAAGAAATAGAGGTTGATCGGGTCCGACTGTAAATCCACATAATTTCATTTATTTTATACTCTTTCGTTGCTTTTTTTGTTTTATCGCCGCTTGTAAAAAGCCTTCAAATAAAGGATGTCCATACCGCGGTGAAGAGGTGAACTCAGGGTGGAACTGACAAGCTACAAACCAAGGATGATCCCCAATCTCTACTATTTCCACAAGATTACCATCTACAGATGTGCCAGCAACACTCAAACCAAAACCTTCAAGTTTTTCTTTATATAAATTATTAAATTCATATCGATGGCGATGCCTCTCAGCTATTTTTTTCTTGCCATAGAGCTGAAATGTGATTGAATTCTCTTTTAACTCACATTCTTGGGCGCCCAGCCTCATAGTACCACCCAAATCTGTTTGGCCATTTCGATGTTCTATCGATCCATCAGAATTTAGCCACTCTGTAATTAATGCTATTACAGGAAATTCCGTGTTTTTGTTAAATTCAGTACTGTGAGCTTCTGACATACCCGCGACATTGCGCGCATACTCTATTACCGCTATCTGCATCCCAAGGCATATACCCAAATAAGGTATCTTATTGTTCCTCGCATACTCAACTGCTTTTATTTTCCCTTCTATTCCCCTTTCACCAAACCCACCTGGAACTAAAATAGCATCCATATTTTTTAATTGATCCAAATTTCCATTTTCAAGATCCTCTGAATCAATAAAGTTAATATTCACTTTATACTTTACTTTTATGCCTGCATGCACAAGAGCTTCATTTAATGATTTATAAGATTCCGTTGAATTTACATATTTACCTACCATGGCGATTTCAAGTTGGCCTAAGGTGCTTTCGAGCCCTTTAACTACATTCTCCCACTCAGAGAGATCTGCGGCTGGTATGTTTAATTTAAATCTTTCAACAACAATATCATCTAGTTTTTGCTCCCTTAGCATAATTGGTATCTTATATATACTGTCGGCATCTATAAGAGATATGACTGCTCTTTCTTTTACATTTGTAAATAAGGATATTTTTTTTCGCTCTCCATCTGGTATCAATCTATCTGCCCTACAAATTAAAATATCTGGTTGTATGCCTATCGATCGTAGTTCTTTGACAGAGTGTTGGGTTGGCTTAGTCTTTATTTCTCCTGCTGTAGGCAAAAAAGGTACGAGAGTGAGATGCACAAAAATAGCATCAGTCTCGCCGAGCTCGACGCCCATCTGTCTTATCGCTTCAAGAAAAGGTAGTGACTCAATATCACCTACTGTACCGCCAATTTCGATTAGAGCTACATCTGCATTATCAGACCCTAGCTCAATACTTTTCTTTATTTCATTGGTAATGTGAGGAATAACCTGAACGGTGCCACCTAAATACTCACCACGACGCTCTTTGCGTATGACCTCGTCGTATATTTGACCGGTAGTAAAGTTATTATTTTTACCCATAGTAGTCAAAATAAAACGTTCATAATGGCCTAGGTCTAGGTCTGTTTCTGCTCCATCTTCCGTAACAAAAACCTCACCATGCTGAAATGGACTCATAGTTCCTGGATCCACATTAATGTAGGGATCTAGTTTTATCATGGTGACTCGCAATCCACGGGCCTCTAAGAGAGCGCCAAGCGAAGCTGCGGCTATCCCCTTGCCGAGAGAAGAAACAACACCGCCCGTAATAAAGATACACTTTGTCATTAAGACCTAGAATAGGACCGGGTAAAAAGATAAAGACGGGATTAAAGTCTACAAGATGGGGGTGGCTTGCTCAATCTTTAAGTTCATCATTTGGATATATCATGCACATTTTTAGTAAATTTGCATTATGAAAATAAAAAAAAATCATAACAATCAATGTTTTAAAAGGTTTTATTAAAAAAAATTACATTTCAATTAGTAAAAACATTTTGATCGAACATTGGTTTTTTAAACGCTCAATTCAATATTTGGCGCCAAATTGATTTTTCTCCGCTTATTTTTTCCATTGAATCAAGTCTTGCCTCATGTTGTTTGACCTCTTCCTCTGTGGCAAAAAATACTGGCAATTTACTACGATTTTCAGGCATGCGCTTTATTCCATTAAAAGTCCCAGCTTTATCAACCTCATCCTCATCTTCGAGAGTAAGTTTCTTTTGACCGCCCGTCATAGCCAAAAAAACATCGGCTAAAATTTCAGAATCTAATAATGCTCCATGTTTTGTCCTTCGAGTATTATCTATTTCATACCTTGAGCATAAAGCATCCAAGCTATTTCTTTGTCCTGGGTGCATTTTTCTGGCCATTGTTAAAGTATCTAATATGTCACAAACAGACTCCATTCTCTGATCAACAGACATCCTTGAGAGCTCTGAATCGATAAAACCGACATCGAAAGGGGCATTGTGAATAATCACCTCCGAGCCCTCTAAGAAATCTAAAAGCTGTATAGCAATATCTTTAAAATGTGGCTTATCAGCTAAAAATTCATTTGTTATGCCATGAATTTCAATCGCTGCCTCATCAATTTCTCGATCTGGTTGAAGGTAAACATGGAAATTATTACCAGTTAATCTTCTGTTGATGAGTTCAACGCAACCAATCTCTATAATTCTATGCCCTTGCGAAGGCTCAAGGCCTGTTGTTTCCGTATCTAAAACAATTTGTCTTTTACTATCTATTTCATTCATTTCCCAACCTCATTAGCACCCTTGTTTGCTAACTCATCAGCGCGTTCATTTTCAATATGCCCCGTATGCCCTTTCACCCATACCCACTCAACTGTATGTTTTTCTATTGCCTTTTCAAGCTTTCTCCAAAGATCTACATTCTTAACTTGCGTTTTTGAGGAAGTTTTCCAGTTATTCTTTTTCCAATTATGAATCCATTGGGTAATGCCATTTTTCACGTACTGAGAATCAGTTGTCACTCTTACATTACAAGCTCTATTGAGTGCATTTAAACCCTCAATAACGGCAGTAAGCTCCATTCTATTATTGGTAGTGTTTATTTCACCACCATATATTTCTCTCTCTGTCTCTCCTGATCTAAGTAAAATTCCCCAGCCTCCTGTTCCAGGGTTTCCTTTACAGGATCCATCTGTAAATAGTTCTACAATTTGAGACATCTAAACCTCACTTTTCATGAATCTTATTTCGAGCAGTGGGTTCAACTGCTCGTTTTCCAAATTTTTGTAAATTAGCCCATCGAGATTCAATTGGTCTTACTGTTGAAACTCTTTTCACAGCTCTTACAACATATATCCCAGCTACCATAGTTAGGTATTTTGAACCAAATTTCTCAATTGAGCTGAAATATTTTTGCAGCGGTCTATTTTTGACTGGAGGAAAAAATGAACACACATCGACACACTCGATATCAAAACCCAATAAACTCAGCCAATCAGAGATACGCCTTTGAGTGAAAAAATGAGCGCACCAAGGAATTTTACTGAATTTCCGAAAAAATATTCGCCATACTCCCCATAAGCTTATCGGATTAAAGCCAACAATCAATAATCTTCCCTCCGGTATAAGCACCCTTTCAGTTTCCCTCAAAATTTGCTGTGGATCCTCAGAAAAATCAAGAGTATGGGGCAATACAGCCAAATCTATTGAATCATTTGCTAAAGGCATCTCTTCGCCTCTTGCATGAATTGAGGATTTTTCAGGAGATTTTATGCTCTCTCTCAAAATAGTCTGGCAATTAACAGGGCATTCTTGGAAAGCTTTTGAAATATTGCCAAAATCCTCAATTAAAATAAGATGATATCCAAAAATATCTTTGCTTAAATTTTTCAATAAGGCACTTTCAAGATTTGATACAGAAAGGCCAGCACCATAAGAAAACCAATGAGTTAGCGATTCGGATAGCTCTTTTCGATGAATTTTACAGGTATTTTTTGATTTCATTTAATCTGGTTTGATCTCCAAGAATTTCGTATCATTTTCTTCCATGGAAAAATTTACTCAAATAGTTTCAAAATTGCATTTTGAACAAAGCTTGCTCCCTAGACAATGGTTTCGACGAAGTATTTTACTTCTGCTTTTTCTTTTCTTGCTCATCTTTTTAGTAGGCTGCCAGAATACTTTTTCAATTAATTCACTTTCATACAAAGCAGATGTAAAGACAATATCCACTGCAAAGATAGAAAATAAGCTTGATAACAATATATCAAAAGATGGCAGAAATATATTAACAAAAAATCTTTGGGACAGATTGCGATCAAACTATAAATTAAGAGACATCGAACATCCAAAAATTTCAATTGAAATTTCTCGTTTCAAAAAAGACCCTAAAACACTAAATATTATTTTAAAAAGATCGGAAAGATATCTTTTTTATATCATCAAAGAAGTAGAAACGATGAACTTACCTGGTGAATTAGCTTTATTGCCAGCGATAGAAAGCAGTTTCAGGCCTTTTGCTTATTCTCCTCTCGGCGCCTCTGGTCTTTGGCAATTTATGCCTGCAACCGGGAAAGGTATGGGGTTAAAACAAAACTGGTGGTATGACGGCCGGAGAGATGTAATAGCAGGGACGACTGCTGCTTTGAAGTACCTGGAAATATTAAATAATCGATTTCAAAATGATTGGCTGCATACTCTTGCTGCATATAATGCGGGTGGCGGTAAAGTAAGTCGTGCCATAAAAAAAGCAAGAAATCGAAAGAAATCGACTTCCTTTTGGTACCTCGATTTACCTAGAGAGACAGATCGATACGTACCCCGCTTACTTGCATTAGCAAAAATTATTGACAATCCCGGGAAATATGGAATTTCTTTGCCTGAAGTTAAAAATGAGGCTTACTTCACAACAATTAATACAAAAAGTCAGATAGATTTAAAAATTGCTGCAAAGCTCGCAAAAATATCCATAGAAGAGCTTTTGCTTTTAAACCCAGGCTATAATAGGTGGGCAACCGATCCTGATGGTCCACATCAAATTATATTGCCAATAAAAAATAAAATTAGTTTTGAATCAGGATTGGAAACATTACCCGCAAAAAAACGTATTCGATGGAGAAAGCACGTCATAAAAAACGGAGATACATTGAGTGGAATTGCTCAAAAGCATTCCATCTCTGTAAAAGCTATAAAAAAAGCAAACAATATGAAAACCGACTTTATTCGCTCAGGAAAAAAACTATTCATTCCTATATCGGCAGAATTTAGAGGAAACTTTTCAATAAGAAAAATTTCTAGAAGTCGTACAAAGATGAAATATAAAGTAAGGAAAGGTGACTCTTTATATAAAATTGCAAAAAGATTCAGAGTTAAGGTTAAGGATCTCAAAAAGTGGAATGTAACTGGACGATATATAAAACCAGGCCAAATGATTCTTATATATACCGGTTCATCAAAATCCTCTCTATGAATTAAGTAACGCTATCATCTAAATGAAGAGAGTGATATTGACGTAATAATGATGCTGTTGACGCATCAAGGGTTGAGTTACCAGTAGTTTTGTCAAAATCTTGTAAAATATGTCCTGCAAGTTGCTTTCCTAATTCAACACCCCAGTTATCAAATGAATCAACGCCCCAAATTATTCCCTGAACAAAAACCTTATGTTCATAGAGAGCAATAATAGAGCCAAGAATTTGAGGTGTAATTTTTTCTATGGCAAGAATGTTGCTAGGCCTATTACCAGGGAAAGTTCGATGAGGTAATAATTTTTTTATGTAATCTTTTGAAACGCCTGCCTCTTGCATCTGCGATGTTGCCTCTTCGGCTGTACGTCCCCGCATAAGGGCTTGTGCTTGCGCTAAACAATTTGCAACCAATTTTTCATGATGGCTATGGATTGGGTTGTGGCTCATTAAGGGTAAAATGAAATCGGTCGGTATAAGTCTTGTGCCTTGATGGAGAGACTGAAAGAAAGAATGCTGCGCGTCTGTTCCAGGGGCACCCCAAACGATGGGGCCTGTTTGATAAGATACCGGTAAACCATCTCTGGTAACGCGCTTACCATTACTCTCCATATCAAGTTGTTGTAAAAATTCTGGCAAAAAACGCAAATATTGATCATAAGGGATTACAGCATATGAATCCGCTTTACCAAAGTTTGTGTACCATATTCCCAATAAAGCAAGAATAATTGGCATATTTCTCTCAGGTGGCTCCTCTACAAAATGTTTATCCATATTTTGAGCCCCTAATAAAAGTTTCTCAAAATTTTTCATTCCTATAGCTAAAGCTATGGGTAAACCAATAGCAGACCATAACGAGTACCTTCCACCAACCCAATCCCAAAACTTAAATATATTACTTTTTTGTATCCCAAATTTCTCAACTTCAGCCTCATTTGTCGATATCGCAATAAAATGATTTTTTATTGCCGCTTTATCATCAAAAAAATCAAAGAGCCATTTTTTTGCGGATGAGGCGTTTGTAATAGTTTCCTGGGTTAAAAAGGTTTTTGAGGAAACAATAAAAAGAGTTGATTCTTGTTTTAATTGAAGAAGAGTTTGATTTAAATGTGAGGAATCAATATTTGACACAAAATGAACATGCAAATCCTCAGATTGATAGGGGCGTAATGCCTCGCAAACCATCCTTGGACCTAAACTTGAACCTCCTATTCCTATACTCACTATGTCTTTAATTTTTTTCCCACTAAAACCCAGCCACCTTCCATTTCTTATACTTTCAGAGAAATCTTTCATTTGAGAAAGAACAGATTTTATATCCGGCATAATATTATGCCCCTCGTATTTATAAGTACGGTAACCAATATTGCGTAAGGCCATATGCAGAACAGCCCTTCCTTCAGTTGTGTTAATTTTATCCCCGGCTAGTAATCTATCACCCCATTCAGAAAGATTTGATGTTTTTGCTAAATTTAGCAAAAAGTCCATGCCTTGCTCATCAATTAGGTTTTTAGAATAATCCAGATGAAGGCCACATGTAGTAAGACTGAATTTGCTCGATCTAAGGGGGTCATTTCTAAATAAATCCCGCATATGAATACCCTGCATGTTCTCCCAATGATGCTCTAAGGCCTTCCATTCCGGCGTTTGATCGATAGATAACTTATCCTGTGACATGTTTTTTAAGGCTCAAAGTAATACAAATGTTCATTTTTACCAAGTATAGGGTAGTTATTAGTTGGCTGGCAGGTTAAATTTATACTTAATGATAAAATTAGACTCTGATTATTTCGATATTTTATACAAAAACTGATGTTAGTGGAGAATTTATGAATGACTCTTTTATAGATGCATGCATAAAAAAAGACAAAAATTTACGGAGTCGAGTAAAATTGCTTGGCAATATACTTGGTGAGGTAATTGAGAGTCAGTCTGGATCAGACGCCTTAAATAATGTAGAGCGCCTCAGAAAAGGATTTATTCGCCTTAGAAAAGACTATGACCCAAAAAGATTGGGGCAATTAAAAAAAATAATCAATAAACTTTCTCCAGACGAACTAAGGCATGTTATCCGTGCATTTAGTATTTATTTTCAATTAGTGAATATAGCAGAGGAAAGTTTTCAGCATCGCCAAAGAAGACAAATCGCTGCTTCTGGTAAAGATTTGTGGGAGGGTTCATTCGATCATTGCTTAAGGGCACTAAAAGAAAAAAATATTAAACCCCATCAACTACAAGAACTCTTAAATCAAGTAAAATATATGCCGGTGTTCACTGCCCATCCGACAGAATCAAAAAGAAGGACGATTCTTTTGCAACTTCGGAGAATTTTTGAGGCTAATGAGGCTATCGATCTCCCAGCTTTTACATTACGCCACAAAGAGCAATATATTGAGAAACTTAAAGCCCGTATTCAGACATTATGGAAAACTGAAGATGTACGGCCACTCAAACCTGAGGTATATCAGGAGGTAAAAATGGGCTTACATCACTTTGATGCAAGTTTATTTGAGGCAGTGCCCACCGTCTATCGAAGACTTGATGATGGTATTCAAAGAATATTTGGTAGTCATCCTGAATATCAAGATATTGCTCTTCCAACAATCTTACGATTTGGATCTTGGATTGGGGGTGATAGAGATGGAAATACGAATGTTACTGCAAAAATAACTCTCAAAGCTGTTTACACACAGAAAAAAACAATTCTTGAAAGATATTTAAAAAAAATAGAAGAACTCATTCCTATCCTGACTCATTCATCTAATTTCTGTACTCCATCAGATAATTTTAATGAGAGTCTCAGGGAGGATGAAATTTACGGAAAAAAATATACTGATCTCATTCCTGATAAATTTTTCTCTGAGCCCTACAGGAGAAAATTAATCTTTATTAAATTAAAACTTTTGCATGCGATACAAAGAACAGATTTATGTTTAAAGGAAAAATATAACAGTGAGGCCATGTTTGGATATAGGGATGAAATTGAATTTATAAGTGATTTAAATGTGATAAAAAGTTCACTTGAAAGTCACGGTGATTCAAAAACTGCAAATGCAGAAATATTAGATTTAATAAGATTAGCAAAAACTTTTGGATTCTTTTTAGCTCGTCTAGATATTAGACAAGAGTCATCTATTCATATTGATGCTGTTGCTGAAATCTTGAAAAAACTAAATATTGAATCTAATTATGAAAAACTACAAGAATCAAAACGATTAAAACTTATGAGCATGTTATTAAACCAAGAACCCTCTAATGTATCTAAAGAGAAATTAACATCCTCTACACGAGAGGTTCTTGAAGTTTTCGAGGCCATAGCCGAAATACAAAAAAATGTTAGTAAATTAGCAATAGGCAGATATGTCATATCTATGTCGCATGAGGCATCAGATATTATGCATGTATTTTATTTAGCAAGTCTGGCGGGGCTATGTGGGAAAGATAAAAATAAAGTCTTTTGCGATATGGGCGTAACTCCCTTATTCGAAACAATTGACGACCTAGCAAACATTGAAATAACTATGACGAAGCTACTAGAGAATTCAACCTATCAAAAATTACACAATGCTTTTGGACAAAAGCCACAAGAGGTAATGCTTGGTTATTCTGATTCCGCAAAAGACGGTGGAATTGTTGCATCAGTTTGGGAATTATATCAGGCACAACAAAAGGTTGTTCAGCTTGGGAAAAAGTTTGGTGTCACAATTCGACTTTTTCATGGTCGTGGAGGAACCATTGGAAGGGGAGGAGGACCAACTCATCAATCTATCACTTCTCAGCCTGCTGGTACTCTTCTGGGAAATATTAAATTCACAGAACAAGGTGAAGTGCTCTCATATAAATATAGTAATCCAGAGACTGCTGTTTTCGAACTTACGATGGGCTTAACGGGGACTATTTTAGCGAGCTTAGGACTTATAAAAAATGTCCAGCCCGACTCAAGGGAATATTCAGATGTAATGAGAGTTTTACGAAATACTGGAGAATTTGAATATCGCAAGCTTACTGAAAAAACAGAGGGATTTTTAGATTACTTTTATAATTGTACTCCTGTTGAAGAAATTGGTTTATTGAATATTGGCTCTAGGCCATCACATAGGCAAAAAAGTGACCGATCAAAGTATTCCATTAGAGCAATAGCATGGGTTTTTGGTTGGGCTCAAGCACGTCAAACGCTACCCGCTTGGTATGGACTGGGTAGTGCTTTGGAGGCCTTCTGTAAAGAAGGAAATAATAATCTGGAAATACTCAGAAAGTTCTATAAAGACTGGCCTTTTTTTAGTGCATTACTCGGCAACACACAAATGGCTTTATTTAAATCAGATATGATTATTGCGGAAGAATATACAACTCTTGCAGAAAATACAGATCAAGCTAGTAAGATTTTTCAAATGATCAGGGATGAGTATCAACGTACAGTTTTTTGGGTTTTAAAAATTGCCCAGATTTCTGAACTTTTGGATGAAAATCCTCTATTAAAATTATGTTTAAGCAGAAGAGATCCATATTTAGATCCACTTAATCATATCCAACTTTCCCTGTTAAAAGCATACAGAAACAGCTCTTTAAAAGATTCTGAAAGAACAAATCAGCTTGATCCATTATTACGTTCAATAAATGCGATTGCAGCTGGAATGAGAAATACTGGCTAAAAAGTTTTTCTTATTAGAAGAAATATGTTTACACAATAAAGCTATAATGTTGCAATCTTGAATTTAAATAGGCGAAATAAACTAGATGGATAAGACCTACGATCCCCGCTTAATAGAAGAGCGTTGGTATAAAAATTGGGAAGAAAGAGGATGGTTTAAGCCTAATAAGCAGAATCATGACAACCCTTACTGCATAATGATTCCACCTCCCAACGTCACTGGTAGCCTTCATATGGGGCATGGCTTTAACAATACCATTATGGATACTCTTATTAGATACAATCGAATGTGCTCAAGATCTACACTGTGGCAACCGGGCACGGATCATGCTGGCATAGCTACACAAATGGTAGTAGAGCGCCAACTTGAAAAACAAAATAAAACTAGGCACGACCTTGGTCGAGAAAATTTTATAAAAAAAATATGGGAATGGAAAAAAGAATCGGGAGATGCCATCTCGATGCAATTACGAAGATTGGGTTCATCTCTTGATTGGGAAAATGAACGCTTTACTATGGATGAAGGTCTATCTAATGCCGTTAAAGAAGTTTTTGTAAGATTATATGAGGAAGGTTTAATTTATCGCGGGAAAAGATTGGTCAATTGGGACCCAAAATTACATACTGCAGTTTCAGACTTAGAGGTATTGTCTGAGGAGGAAGATGGATTTATGTGGGACATAAAGTACCCACTGGACGATGGGAGCGGCTTTTTGACTGTTTCAACAACGCGGCCAGAAACAATGTTAGGAGATTGCGCGGTAGCGGTTAATCCTGAAGATAAACGCTATATCAATTTAATCGGCAAAAATATAAAACTTCCTCTTACCGATCGAGCAATACCAGTTATAGCAGACGAGCACGCTGATCCGGAGTTTGGAACTGGCTGCGTAAAGATAACGCCGGCTCATGATTTTAATGACTACGAAGTATGGCTTCGAAATAAAGGTAATCCTAGTATCCAATGCCAATATCAAGGTGGCTTAATCAATATATTCAACCCCGATGCATCGATACGCTCTATTGAACTAGATGGAAAATCCGAAATACCCACTCGTTTTATTGGCATGGATAGATATAAAGCCCGCAAAGCTATTGTTAGTGAATTAAGTGAACTAGACTTAATTCAAGAAATAAAAACTCATAAATTAACAGTTCCGAGGGGTGATAGATCTGGTGTAGTTATAGAGCCATTTTTAACTGATCAGTGGTATGTGAAAGTCGGTCCACTAGCCGACCCTGCGATAGAGGCAGTAAGAAATGGAGATATTAAATTTGTACCAGATAGCTGGAAAAATACATATTTTGATTGGATGAACAATATTCAAGACTGGTGCATAAGTAGGCAAATTTGGTGGGGTCATAGGATACCAGCATGGTTCGATAAAGAAGGAAATATATTTGTCGGAAGAACAGAGTTAGAAATAAGAGAGAAAAATAATCTGCCTAACGATTATTTTCTTAAACAAGATGAAGATGTGTTGGATACATGGTTTAGCTCTGCTTTATGGCCTTTTTCTACTCTAGGGTGGCCGGAAAATACTGATCGGCTGAATGTTTTTTACCCCACAAATGTTTTAGTCACCGGCTTCGACATAATATTTTTCTGGGTAGCTCGCATGATAATGATGGGTCTGAAGTTTATGGATGGTAAGGTGCCATTTCATGAAATATATGTTCATGGGCTAGTGCGAGATGCATCGGGACAAAAAATGTCTAAATCAAAAGGAAATGTCCTGGATCCTATTGATTTAATTGATGGAATCAGCCTAGAAGATTTAATATCAAAAAGAACGAGTGGAATGATGCAACCGCAACTTTCCGAAAAAATAAAAAAACAAACTAAATTAGAGTTTCCAAATGGTATTCCAAGTTTTGGCACGGATTCATTAAGATTCACTTTTGCTGCCCTTGCTGCAACTGGAAGAGATATTAAATTTGATATGAAACGGATTGATGGATATAGAAATTTTTGTAATAAATTATGGAACGCTGCAAGATTTGTTATAACAAATACTGAAAAATTTAATTACCAAGAAATTTCAAATAAAAAAGAAAGTTTAACAGTAAATAAATGGATTAATTCAGAGCTTCAAGAAGCAATCAAAAAAACAAGGAGTGCTATAGAGGCATATAGATTTGACCTTGCAGCAAATACAATTTATGAATTTACATGGGACAATTATTGCTCTTGGTATTTAGAGTTATCGAAAGTATTGCTGAACGATGAAAATATATCGATAGAAAAAAAGGATGAAGTAAGAAAGAATCTTATTGATGTACTTGAACAAATACTACTAATCGCACATCCTATTATCCCATTTATAACAGAAGAAATTTGGCAAAAGGTTTCCTCGCTTAAAGGGCAAAGTGGGGAAACTATAATGTGTGAAAGTTATCCTCAATTTAATGAAGATCTAATTTCCAAGGATTCATTAAAAGAACTGAAATGGCTAAAACACTTCATTAGTGAAGTAAGATCGCTTAAAGGAGAGATGAATGTCGCCCCAGGAACACTGGTGCCAATATTATTAGCAGATCCTAGTGAACAAGATCGTGAGTATATTAAAAAAAATATTCATTATTTACAATCACTTGCAAAAGTAAATAAAATTGAATTTTTGTCAGAAGGCACTATCGAGCCAGAATCTGCAATGGCTATCTTAGGGCAAATGCGAATTCTTATTCCAATGGCTAATTTAATAAATAAAGATGCAGAAATAAATCGACTTGAAAAAGAAACAAGTAAATTATTAGTGGAAATTGAACGTATTGAGAATAAACTAAAAAATAATAACTTTATAAAAAATGCTCCAGAATTAATCATCCAAAAAGAAAAAAATAAACTCCAAGAAGCAAAAATTAATTTAAAGAAATTAACTTTTCAAAAAGAAAAAATTGAAAAAATAAGTTGAATGCCGAAGTGATTTAACGCATAACAATAATGCGCCCTGCATCAAGTCGCATTCTTGTATCGTTTAGATGAATTTCTAATAATTCCTTTCTTGCGATAACTTGCTCAATTTCATCCTCCCTCACATTTGGATTTATTTTTGAAAGAGATTCAAGTCTAATTTTTTCTAAATCTAGTTCTTTATGCATACGACTTAAGCCTTGTTTTACTATATCTCTCAGTGATTTATCAGCTAATTTTTCTCCTAATTCAAAAAGAATTTTTATTTTTTTCGATTGAGATTTTATTATAGTTTCCGCTAATGGTTTATTTTGATTAAGATCAAGGCCTTTTAATTGTTCATGTGCAATTGAATCAGAAAAATTTTCACCTCTAATATCCAAAAGAAGTCTTTCGCATGTTGGTGGTAGATATCGCTCTGCCTCTAATGCAGAGGGAGCTACACATTCTGCAATGTAGAGTAATTCTAAAAACAATGTTCCTGTCTTATACTCTTTATTTGAACATACTGTAATAGCTGCAGCACCAAGCTCTGCGCTAGTAAGCATTTCCATTGCCCCTCTTACCATTGGATGCTCCCAGGTTAAAAATTCACGATCCTCATGAACTAAAGCATCTTCTCTATTCCAGGTAACTGTCACTCCATCAAAAGGCAGGCCAGGGAAATGATCATGTCTCATATGAGATCCTGGTTTTACCACATCTGACACACCCCTTCCCATTCCATGCTTAACTCCATAAGCATCCCAAAATTTTCTCATAAATGTTTTTAAATCTCTTTCTGAATCATATTCTGCAATATTTTTTACTAAAATTTTCGATACTTCTGGCCTATGAGAATGCAGCTCTAATAGTCTATCTCTTCCCTTCTCTAATTCTTTATTAATCTTTAAAGTTAAGCGTTTTGCCTCATTAATAAAACTTTCATTTTTCTCTGGTTTTAAAAGAATCTTATCTAAATCCCCTTTTAACTTTGAGTAAACCGCACTTGCTGCTGGACAAGTAGCATTGAATGCATCCAGTGCGTCATGATACCAATGAAAAAGCACTTCGCTTGCCATATTTTCTATATATGGAACATGAATCTTTATAATTTCTTTTTGCCCAATTCGATCCAAGCGACCTATACGCTGCTCGAGCAAATCAGGAACATTTGGAAGATCAAATAAGATTAAATGATGAGCAAATTGAAAATTTCGACCCTCAGATCCTATTTCAGAGCATATTAATGCTTGTGATCCCTCTTCAGTATCTGCAAAAAAAACAGCAGCTCTGTCACGATCAACAATTTCCATTTTTTCATGAAACATGGCAACGTGAATTGCCTCTTTCTCGAGAAGATATTCTTTTAACTTCATAACAGTGTTGGCATGAGCACATATTATTAATACTTTTTCAGGTGCTAAATCACGTAATTTGTTGATCAACCAGTTAACCCTTGGGTCTACCTTGATCCACTTTCTTGGTAGATTTTCTTCTGGTGTAATTGCATCGACAAATTTTTTATAATCATCTGGCATCGATAATTTATATCCAAAAACCTCTCTTCCGGGAAATCCTTTGATCGCCAAACGAGTATTTCTCATTAAAACTCGTCCAGTTCCATGGCGATCTAATAGACGATTTATAAGCTCCTCTGAATTATCTAAATCAATCTTTCCAAGCATTTCTGTTGTTAATTTTTTATCTTCCTCAGACAAAGGGCTATTATTTATAATCTGGGAGGCAATTTCCGCAACTGGTTCATATTTTTTTTCTTCTTTTAAGAATTCTGTGTAATCATGAAAACGCTGGGGATCAAGCAACCTAAGTCGGGCAAAATGGCCAGCACGCCCAAGTTGTTCAGGAGTTGCTGTTAAAAGCAATATACTTGGGGTGACTCCAGCAAGTGCCTCGACAAGCTCATAGCTGAGACTCGCCTCTTCTGGTGACCACTCTAAATGGTGAGCTTCATCTACAACCAACATATCCCATTCACCCTCTAATGCTTTCCTTGCAATACCTGAAGCACTAGTTAGAAATTCTAAACTACATAAAATCCTTTGTTCCTCATGGAAGGGATTATCATCATCGCTATTAGCGAACCGTTCATCATCATAGATTGAAAACCTAAGATTAAAGCGTCTTAGCATTTCCACTAACCATTGATAAAGGAGTGCTTCAGGAACGACAATAAGTACCCTTTTTAAGCGCTCAGATAACAACATTCTATGCATTATTAATCCAGCTTCTATTGTTTTTCCTAAACCCACTTCATCTGCTAACAAAACTCTTGGCGCCTGACGAGAAGCAACTTCATGTGCAATATAAATTTGATGTGGAATAAGATCTACTCTAGCTCCATTTAGTCCAAAAACGGGTGAACACCAATTTTTTGCACTTTGTTGCCATGTTTGATAACGAAGACTAAACCAAATATCTGAATCAATCCGGTTCGCTAATAATTTATCTTGTGGCCTATTAAGACGTAAACGATCATTTAAAAGTTGTTCTGGTATGACGATTTTAGATTCTTCACTATCAAGACATTCATAAACTAAAAGGCCGTTTTCTTCTCTAACATCCTCAACAATTAAAAATTGACCACTCTGATCCTCGATGGTTTCCCCACTGGAAAAATTTACTCTACTCAATGGTGCTGTTTGCTTTGCATAGGTGCGAGTCTGGCCGCTAGCTGAGAATTCAACTTTTACCATTCGGCCTTCAACCTCTAATATTGTACCCAAACCAATATCAGGCTCAGCCTCACTCATCCACCGCTGTCCAGGTATAAACATCAATTGCTCGATTTAAATATAATTATATAATTGTAGCTAAAATATAAAAAAAACTCTTAATTTATTTATCGAATTTTTCATTTTTCTCCCGAAGCTAATTTATTTAAGACATATCCCGCAGAAGCAAGCCCAAAAGCTGCTGTTACTGGCATACATGAGCCATAACCATGACAGTTCAAAGAAGAATCTTTTTCTTCTTCATCATTTCTCTTTAAATTATTTTTTTCCGAAGACCATACGGCCGGAATATTAAAGAGATCTTTTTCTGTTATTTGAAATTTTTTGTCATGTCTTAAAATACGACGAGTTCGTGACAAAAGAGCATCTCCTTCAGTTGATGCTAAATCAGTAAGGCCGATACAAGTTGTATCTAGCTTATTACCTGCACCTCCGATAGTAATAATTGGTAAATTATTTTTACAACAATAATTTATAATTGTAGCTTTTATCTTAGATTCATCAATACAATCAATAACCCAATCGTATCGGCATTTGATACATTCAATTATATTAGAGTCGTTTACAAAAGATTTAACTAGTTTTACAGAGATATCTGGATTTATTTGTTGTAATCGTTTTGCAACTACAGTGACTTTTGATTCACCTAATGTAGAGCTTAAAGCCGGTAATTGTCTGTTTATGTTTGACTCTGAGACAAAATCTTTATCTATCAATGTAATTTTTTCTAATCCGCTTCTAGCTAAAGCTTCGGCGACCCAAGAGCCAACACCCCCAACACCTATAATTGCTATTTTTGCATTAGCTATATTTTTATAACCAATATTGCCATATAATTTTATTATTCCGCTAAAGCGTCGATTTTTATTCATAACATAATAGTAATATAAAAATTTGATTCAATGATAGACCGCATAAGAAAATTTAGAGAAATTAATTAATCATAAAAAATATGAAACTAGATAAAAATCTTCCTACTGTTAATGACCTTGAGTCTCTTTTTCTCAATGATATCCGATTATTAGATGTACGAGCTCCAATAGAGTTCAAAGATGGAAGTTTGCCATTAGCGGAAAATCTTCCAATACTAAGTGACAGCGAAAGAAGTGAAGTAGGAAAAATATATAAAAAAAATGGCCACGAGGCAGCGTTAAAGCATGGATTAAAAATAATAAATGGTCAAAATAAAACAAAGAAGATTGATGCATGGGAACATTTCTTTAAAAAAAATAATAATGGTATTGTTTATTGCTTCAGAGGGGGCTTAAGATCTCAGATCACTCAACAGTGGATAAAAGAAAAGACAGGTAAGTTATATCCAAGGGTAGTTGGTGGGTATAAATCAATAAGGAAATTTTTGATTGAAAATTTAGAAAAAAATTCAAGTAACTTAAGGCCTATAATTATTGGAGGCCGAACAGGAGTCGGAAAAACTCTCTTCTTAAAATCAATTTCATCCTATATCAATTTAGAAGAATTAGCTGGGCATAGGGGATCATCGTTTGGATCTCACCCTATTCCCCAGCCAACACAAATTAATTTTGAGAACAAACTTTCAATTTCTCTGCTAAGAATTCTAAATCAGGGAAATGAGCTTTGTGCCATTGAAGATGAGAGCTCAAATATAGGGAAGCGCCATATACCCAAACCTTTTTATAAAACTATGAGTGAATCGCCAATTATAGTTTTAAAAGCCAATTTAGATGAAAGAATTAATGTAACATTACAAGAATATATAACTAATTCTTTAAAGGAATATGAATCTCTATATGAGGAAGATCTAGCATTTGATATTTGGTCAAAAAATTTAATGGAAAGCTTATCTCGTTTAAAAAAAAGACTTGGTGGAGATAACTACCAATCTATAAAAAAAATGATGGTTGAGGCGATCAATTTTCATTCCAAAAATGGTGAAACAGACCTCCATAAAGGTTGGATAGAATCTTTACTTATTAATTATTATGACTCTATGTACAAATATCAACTTAATAAGAAGAAGGAAAGAATAATTTTTGAGGGAACGAAGTTAGAATTATACTCATTCTTAAATGAAAACTATAAAATAAAAAAAATTTCATAAAAATATTTAATTATCAGTAATTAAATTTACCGCCAAATTTACCAAAAAAATAATCATTAGAACAAAAAGGACGGTGGTGATAAGCCCAATAAGAATAAAGTCTTTCGCCTTTCCTTTTGTAAAGTCACGATTATGTGTTTTGCTATTCTGTATACCTATAAAAGATGAAAGGACACTTTTAAAGGTTTGAATAAGACCAATTCCTTTTTCTTTTTTCATAGAAAATCTTTTCCAAAAAATTTTATTATGGGAATTTTACTGGAGGAGGCTTCTCATCCCCATTAGAACTATCGGATGCAATATCTTTAGCTATTTTTTTTCCACTCTCTGCAGCATTACTACCTAAAGAATCTGTATAAGAGGGCGCTTCTTCGTTTCGCACATAGAGGGTTTGGGTGGGAAAAGCATATTCTACACCTAATTTTTTTGCTAATCGTAAGCTATCTATTAAAAATCTATGACGCTCTCGAAGTTCTGTTGCCCAATCAGGAGTCTCCCAAAAAACATAAACTAATACGCTAAGTGAATCAGATCCTAAGTCATTTAAATAAATATGATAGTAATCACGGCGCATATAAGGATGATTTCGAACCAACTCTCTTAAACCTTCACAAAAAGCCTCTATATTTTCAGGCGGTGTATCATAGGCTAATCCAAAATTTGCTTTATAACGTCGAAATCTTCTTTCGCCCATATTATCAACTTTGGCAGTGATAAACATTGAATTTGGGATAATTAACACAGAATTATAAAATGTTCGTATACGTGTACTCCGGAAACCCATTTTTTCAATTGTTCCCTCTTGGCCTTCTACCACTATCCAATCTCCTACAGAAAACGTACGATCCAATAAAACTGTTATAGATCCAAATAGATTTTGCACCATATCTTTTGCAGCTAAAGCAAAAGCCAGGCCACCTAATCCTAATCCGGCGAGCAGTCCAGTTACGTCAATATTTAGATTATCTGCAACAAATATAATACCGATTACAGTTACAAATACCTTCAAGGTTCTAGGAATGAGAGGTAAAAGAACATCATCAAGTTTATTTTTTGTTCTACTTGCATATCCCGCTAACCAACCAGCAATCAGATCAACTAATCTATATGCTGCCCAAACTGCTGCTATGCTTGTTAGGGCCTTTACAGCAACAAGTAGGATCATTAACGCTGTTTCTGGCAAACCAATTAAATTAAGCCCAATCCACCAAATTACTGACATCGCCATAATGCCTAAAGGCCTCAAGCAGTTATTTCTATCTTTTATACTTGCATAGTAATGGGGTCTCTTATCGAACCATCTAGACATGCTTTTACGTAGGGTCAAGCTCACAAACCAATCTACAATAATTCCAAGCGCTATGACTATTAGTAAAGCAATCCAACGCCAATTTTCTAACAATAATATTTTCTGCTTCAAAAATGAGGGGACATTGCTCCTCAGCTTTAAATCCCATGGAAGATGCTCTGTTTGAATACCAGAGCTCCTTAAAACTTTAAAATGTGATACAGATTCGTATATCCTAGGTAAAACCTTTAATGTTGAGGAAGAGACCAACCACTTTCCATCGGCTTGTTTTTCTAATGAAATTTTCCCTTTTTCAAAAGTCTCCAAAACCCACTCGTTTTCATTAATAAATTTTGAGGATTTATTTAAATCAATATAGGGTATTCGATTGATAACTTCCGATAACAACCAAGCTAACCGCTGGCCTCTTTCCTTTCTTATTAAGACATTTATTTCTTTTAAATCCAATGCTGCTACAGCTATTGCTAGGCTCTGCTCATCACCAGATCGAACCTTATTCATATTTGAAATGAAGCTTCGTATAGTTTTTTTAGGTGAACTTAATTGAACCGGAATCTGATTTTTTAAAGACTCAGTTGATGCTTTTATGTTTTCATGCATAGATGCTATTGATTGATGGGCAGCACCCGTGAAGATCAATGCAAAAATTAAATAAATAAGCCGTTTCATTTATATTCCATAATTTTTAAGTTAAATTTTTATTGCAACCACTTATCAAGAATTTATTTAATCTCAATATTATCTATTAATCTAGTTTTACCTAGGAGACCAGCAGTAACAATTATATAGTTTTCATTATCTACTCTTTTTGATACTGTAGCCAAGTTTTTTGTATTTACTAATTCGATATACTCTATAAAAAATCCCTTATTATTTAATAGATCTATAAATTCATTTTTAAGTGGTGCGAGGTTTTGAAAATCATGTCTTAGTTTACTAGCTAGGATCGATAGTTGTTTATATAAGATTGGAGCAATAATTCTCTGATTATTTGTTAAATATTGATTTCTTGAAGATATAGCTAAACCGTCCTCTTCTCTTACAGTTTCCGTAGCCCTGATCTCTACAGGGATCGCTAAGTCTTCCACCATTTTTTTTATAATCACTAACTGTTGAAAATCTTTTTTTCCAAAAAATGCTACATCTGGACGGACAATGTTAAAAAGTTTACAAACAATTGTCGCTACTCCACTAAAATGCTTTGGCCGAGAAGCGCCGCAGAGCAAATTTCCCAATGAGGGTATTTCTAATTTTGTATGATCGTCTATAGTATTTGAATAAATTATTTCACTGCTCGGGGAGAATAGGAAATCCACCCCCTCTTCTTTTAAAATATTTTCATCTGATTCTTTTGTTCTTGGATAAGTTTCATAATCCTCATTTCCTGAGAATTGCATTGGGTTGATAAAAATACTAACAATTATTTTGCCAGCAATTTTTTTAGCGTCTCTTATCAATGAAATATGCCCATTGTGTAAGTTCCCCATGGTAGGAATAAACGCTATTTTTTCCTTTTCTTGAAGTTTAGCTCTCTCCAACAAAAAAGAATCAAGATCACTAATTATTTTCACGCCAATATATTCTCAGAATTTGGAAATTTTTTTTGTCTGACTGCTAGAACATAAGCTAAAATTGCACTATGGATATCTCCATCTGCCTCTTTAAGAAAATTTCGTGCAAATTTTGGTATTTTATTAATACTAATACCTAAAGCATCATAAAGTACCAAGACTTGCCCATCTGTCTCTTTACCAGCTCCAATACCTATAACTGGAATTTCCAAAGAATTGGTAATTTTTTCTGCTAGCTTTGATGGAACACATTCTAAAACTAATATCTGAGCACCTGCATCCTGGAGAGCATTCGCATCAGATAATAATTTTTCAGCTTCTTTGGTTGTCTTTCCGGCTAATGAATAGCCTCCCAATTTATGTATTGATTGCGGCAAGAATCCTAGATGCGCACAGACGGGAATTGAACATCGAGTAAGATGTTGAATGATATTAACTTGATCATCACCACCTTCTAGTTTCACCATATGAGCACCGCCTTCTTTTATTAGCTTTCCAGCATTCTCGAGAGCTAACTCCTTTGTGCAATAACTTAAAAATGGCATATCAGAAATAATCAAAGCCCTTTCAGCAACATCTGAAACGCATTTTGTGTGATATATTATTTGCTCGATGGTTACTGGAATAGTGGTTTCTTGGCCCTGGATTACCATTCCAAGAGAATCTCCTACAAGTATTGCGTCAATATCTGCTCTTTCCAGAATTTTAGTGAAACTTGAATCATAACTGGTAAGCATGGAAATTTTTTCTCCATCTTTTTTCATTTTATTCAAATAGGTAATAGTTTTCTTATTCACATTTTTCTCTTTTTTCTGGTTTCCAATTTTTATTAATTTTTATATTTAAATCTTTACAATTTTTTAAATATTTTTTTGCTTCTCCCATACCAGGGATTTTAACTTTCGGAGCTATCTCCAATAATGGCTTAAGAACAAAAATACGCTCATGCATAAATGGATGCGGAATCATTAAATCCCTACTTTTGACAACTTTATCACCAAACAAAAGAATATCTAAATCTAATGTGCGCGGGCCCCAATATCCACTTGGTTTACGTAAATGTTTCTTCTCAATTTCTTTAAGAAATTTTAATAATTGGGATGGAGATAACTCTGTTTTTATCTTTATAACAGCATTGATAAAATTTGGCTGATTTGAGGGGCCCATTGGATTTGTAGTATATAGAGACGAGGTTTTCAAAAAATTAATCTTCGAGCTCTTTTTTACCTCTAAAATAGCTTTTTCTAATTGCTCAATTGGGTTAGATAAGTTACTACCCAATCCAATAAAAACATTATCCTCTTCAACAATTTTTAATTTTTTTATCATTTGTAAGAACCCAAGGTAATGTTACCTTCAATATCTCGTTTTTCTTTTTTCTCTAGCTGATTCCATTAAATCAGAATTTTTTGCTTGAAACTTCGTCCACCAATTAACTAAATCTGGTTCTAGCTCCTTCATTTGCGTCCTTAAGAGTAAAAAATCATAGGCTGCTCTAAATCGAGGGTGAAAAACAAATCGAGTAGCTTTTTTTTCTGAAATATTTTTAAATCTGAATTGAAGTGACCATATCTCTTTCATTGGCAAACTAAAGCGCTTAGGAAGAGACACATATTTGAGTTGTTCATTTAAAACTTCTGATGAAGCTTTTTGAATTGCGGCATAGGTATCCATGCCTTTTTTCTCGAGTTCTTTGTAATTGTCACGAACGGGGTCCCATAGAAGAATTGCAAACAAAAAGGCTGGAGTGACTGGTTTTTCTTCGAAAATTCTCTTATCTGTATTATGAAGGCCCTGCCAAATAAATGAATTATTTATTTTCTTATTATTTTTTATTAAATTTTTATTTGTGCTTGGAAACAATTGAGCAAACAGATTATAAGATTGAAGCTCCTCAAAGGTTCTTGAAGCACTTCCTGTCATAAATAATTTTAAAACCTCCTCAAATAACCTAGCTGGTGGAACCATTCTTATAAGATCGCATAATAAAGGTATACTTTTCTCAGTTTCTGTCTCTAGCTTAAAACCTAACTTAGCCATAAATCTTATGGCCCTTATCATTCGAACGGGATCCTCTCTATATCGAATTTCGGGTTCACCTATTAGTCTTATAATTCCATTTTTTAGATCATTTATACCATTTGTATAATCAACTATAGAAAAGTCATCTATATTGTAATACAAAGCATTAACTGTAAAGTCTCTGCGTAGCGCATCCTCTTCAATACTGCCATAGATGTTATCTCTCAATAACATACCTTCATCTGTTGTTTGATCTTTATAAGTAATCTTATGGGAAGCTCTAAAAGTTGCTACTTCGATAATTTCACGCCCAAAATAAATATGGGCTAATCGGAATCGACGACCAATAAGTCTACAATTTTTAAATATTTTATAAATTTGCTCTGGAGTAGCATTTGTAGCAATATCAAAATCTTTTGGCTTTTTATCCAAAAGCAAATCTCTTACACCGCCACCTACAAGATACGCTTCATAACCAGATTCTTTCAAGCGATATAATACTCTCAGGGCGGGCTTTGATATATTAGCTCTTGAGATATTGTGATTCTGTCTTGAAATAATAGACGGTTTCGTAATGATAAATTTCTACTCTTTTGTTGTATAAAAATTAATTCTACTCTTCTGGTCTCATTTGCGGGAATAATAGGACATCACGAATAGTAGGTGAATTGGTAAATAGCATTATAAGGCGATCTATTCCAATTCCCTCACCAGCAGTTGGTGGTAACCCATACTCCAAAGCTCTGATGTAGTCATCATCAAAATGCATGGCTTCTTCATTACCATCATCTTTTTCCTTTACTTGATCTTTAAATCTATTAGCTTGGTCTTCAGAGTCATTTAATTCAGAAAAACCATTTGCTATTTCTCTTCCCCCCATAAAAAATTCAAACCGATCAGCTACAAAATTATTATCGTCGTTTTTTCGTGCTAGTGGTGAAACTTCTATTGGGTAAGCGGTTATAAATGTAGGGTGTATTAATTTTTTTTCTACAGTTTTTTCAAAAATTTCAATTTGAATTTTACCTAAACCATAGTTTTCCTTAACATCAATACCCATTTTTTGGGCTATCATTCTTGCTGAGTCGATATCATCAATTTGATCTTCTTGTATGCTTGGATTGTAATTTAGGATTGACTCCTTTACCGTAAATCGGGCAAAGGGTTTACTAAAATCGAAAGAATTTCCTTGATATTCAATAATTTCTTTACCTATTATGTCCTTTGCTATCCCACAAAATAATTTTTCGGTTCTATCCATTAACGCTGTGAAATCCTGATAAGCCTCATAAAACTCAAGCATGGTAAATTCTGGATTGTGACGAGAAGATAATCCCTCATTTCTAAAATTCCTATTTATTTCAAATACCTTTTCATATCCACCAACTATCAATCTCTTCAGGTACAATTCAGGAGCTATTCGAAGAAAAAGATTCATATTAAGACTGTTATGGTGGGTTTCAAAAGGTCGTGCAGTTGCGCCTCCTGGTATTGAGTGCATCATAGGAGTTTCAACTTCAATAAAATCATTTTCGAGAAAATATTTTCTTATATAATTTATTATTCTTGATCTTAATGTAAATAGATTTCTGGACTCTTCGTTAACCATTAAGTCAACATATCGCTGCCTATATCTTTGCTCTTTATCAGAGAGCCCATGCCACTTCTCGGGCAAAGGTCGTAATGATTTTGTGAGTAGAAATGAGGTTTTTATGTAGATGTACAGATCGCCTTTACCTGATTTACGAATATTGCCACGTCCTCCGACGATATCTCCTATATCCCATAAACTGATTTTTTCAATTTCCTCTTCTGGTAAATTCTTTTTATCAACATAAAGCTGCATTTTACCAGATGCATCTTGAATGACCAAAAAAGGTCCTCTTTTTGCAATAAGACGGCCAGCAATAGCAAAATCTGTATCAGTAGCCTCTAGCTCCTCTTTCGACTTACTTTCAAATTCTTTTTTAAGTTCATTAGCATTAGTATTGCGCCGAAAAGAATTAGGAAAAGCTATCCCCTTTTTTCTGAGCAGAGATAACTTTTCTCTACGTTGTGAAATAAGCTTATTTTCTTCTTTTTCTTTATCGTTCATCTTTGATTACCAATAATTTTATAAACCATTTTTTAAACTTGCCTCAATGAAAATTTCAAGGTCGCCATCAAGAACTGCCTGAGTATTTCCAGTCTCAACACCAGTGCGAAGATCTTTCACGCGTGATTGGTCTAAAACGTAAGATCTTATTTGACTTCCCCAACCAATATCTGCTTTTGTTTCTTCAACTGCTTGTGCGTCATCTTTGCGCTTTTGTATCTCTAATTCATACAATTTTGCCTTCAATTGTTTCCAAGCCTGATCACGATTTTTGTGTTGTGAGCGATCATTTTGACATTGAACTACTATACCAGTTGGCTCGTGAGTAAGTCTTATAGCTGAGTCAGTTTTATTAACATGCTGTCCTCCAGCTCCTGATGCTCTGTATGTATCTGTCCTGACATCTGAAGGGTTTATGTCTATTTCAACTGAATCATCAATTTCAGGTGAAACAAAAACTGAAGAAAAGGAAGTGTGGCGTCTTCCTCCGGAATCAAAAGGAGATTTTCTTACTAACCTATGCACACCTGTTTCTGTCCGCAACCAACCAAATGCATATTCACCTTCAAATCGAATTGTTGCCGATTTGATGCCTGCAACATCCCCCGCGGAAGCCTCCATTAATTCCGCTTTAAACCCTTTTGCCTCTCCCATTCTTAAGTACATGCGAAGGAGCATTTCAGCCCAATCTTGAGCTTCGGTTCCACCTGATCCTGATTGAATATCGAGAAAGGCATTATTCATATCCATTTCACCAGAAAACATGCGGCGAAATTCCAGTTTCTCAATACTTTTTCTTAGCCTATCTAAGTCTAATTTTATTGAATTAATGGTTTGATCATCGAATTCATCCATTGCTAATTTAAGCAAGTCTTTTGATTCGGAAATGTCCACAAATAATGAATCGATTTGTAAAACAACACCCTCTAAATATGAGCGCTCTCTTCCCAGCCTCTGTGCTTTATCAGGATTTTCCCAAATATCATGTTGTTCTAATTCAGCTAATACTTCCTCCAAACGTTCCTTCTTATTTTCATAGTCAAAGGTACCCCCTTAGGCTTTGTACTCTAGAAAACAAATCAGCTATTAAATTTTTTGTTAAGTTTTTATCTTCCATTGCCTTTTCACCAACTGTTTTAAGCAGGTACTATTTTGACCAATAAATTTCATAGCAAGAATCATTCTCTGATAGCTCTTTATGCTCGCAAAAAAAGTAATCGGCAATCGCTACAAGTTTATCATCAATAAAGACAAGCGGTATTTGATCTCTTTGCCATGGAGGGACACCTAACTCTTGACATATTTTTTTAAAACTTCGAGTCCCATTTCTTCCTAATATTTTACAGGTAAGTCCTTCAGATCGCCATCCAATATTTATTCTTTTTTGATCCCAAATCTTAAGTGGAATTCCAAAATCTGCTGGTCTTCTTTCTAAATAATTACCTGAAGGGAGTAATATTCTGTCTTGACTTGGCCAAAGAAACTTATCTATAGGATAATTTCTATCTAAGGTATTGCTTATCCACACCAAATCCCGATAACGATAAATACTTACATTATTCCAATTCAGTATGGGGGAAGAATTCTCAGATGCATTTAAAATTGAGTTATCTATCTCTAATAATCTTTTTGTATTAGGTACAATTTTTTTATTTTTTGTTATCCAAACCCTTAATACGTTACAACGTCTATTTAAAGATAACTTTTTTAAGGATCGAACAGAAAGACAATCGACATCCTGAAGGCAGAATTCTAAATCAGACTCTCCAATTTCTTGAATCAAATTGAGAGAATTTGAGATGTGGGAAACTGACCGTGTCATTGTCTTCCTATATGATCTCCAACGATTTTCTATGATCGGCAAAACAGAGTGGCGTATATAGTTTCTATCAAAGTGTTGATTTTCATTTGATGGATCCTCTATCCAGTGAAGTTTATAATTATTTCCATATTCCCTTAGGTCCTCCTTAGAATATTCTAAAAGAGGCCTTGCTTGCCATCCTTCATGCCAAGCCCTGAAATTTGGCATACATGCCAATCCTGATACGCCCGCGCCTCTTAACAACTGCAATAATAAAGTCTCTACTTGATCATCTTTATGATGGGCTGTTAAAAGCATTTCATTTTTTTTTAAATTTCTGGAAAGAACTTGATATCGCCTTTCACGCGCGACTGCTTCTAAATTCTTTTGTGATTCCTTTGCTAAATCGAGCATGAAACTTAAAAAAGGGATATTCAAGTTTTTACATATTTTTTCGCAATGCTTTTCATGGTGATCTGACTTTTCATGCAAGCAATGATTTAAATGTATTGCCCTTACAGGGATATTAATTTGACTTTGAATTTGTGCAATTGAATGCAAAAGAACATGAGAATCGATACCGCCGCTATAAGCCACCAAATACCCATTTGGCTTAGGAAAAATTTCTAACGTTTTTTTTAGCTTTAAGGGCTCAAAAGTCACGTAAATTTACCATCATTTAGCCAACTACCACGCCGTAACCCATGAGGCGCTGATGTCGATTTGCTAAAAGTCTATCCGTGGGCTCAGTTGAAAGAATATCTAATGCAGAGCTTATTGAAGCTGCTAAATTTTTTGCTGTCAAATTTGGATCTCTGTGAGCTCCACCCATTGGCTCTTCGACGATTTCATCTATTAATTTATGCTTCATTAGATCTTCTGAAGTAATTGCCATTGCTTCAGCAGCTAACTCTGCCTTTTCTGAATCTTTCCATAAAATGGAAGCACACCCTTCAGGTGAAATTACAGAATAAGTACTATACTTTAACATCATAACTCTATCTGCTACACCTATCGCTAGGGCGCCCCCAGAGCCTCCCTCGCCAATTACTGTTGCAATGATTGGTGTTTTCAGGTTTGCCATTTCTCTTAAATTTCTTGCAATCGCTTCAGCTTGCCCCCTTTCTTCTGCTCCAATTCCTGGATAAGCGCCAGGTGTGTCAATGAAGGTAATGATTGGCAAGTTAAAACGCTCGGCAAATTTCATTAACCGAAGTGCTTTTCGATAACCTTCAGGACGAGGCATACCAAAGTTTCTGAATAGCTTCTCTTTAGTATCACGTCCCTTTTGATGCCCAATAACCACTACAGACCTGTCTGCTAACCTTCCCAGGCCACAAATAATAGCATTATCATCTGAATACGCCCGATCGCCATGAAGCTCCTCAAAATCATCAATAATATAACCTATATAATCTAGCGTATAAGGCCTCAATGGATGTCTTGACAATTGAGAAATTTGCCATGGTGTAAGTTTAGAAAAAATTGAGTGAGTTAAAGAACTAATTTCAGTTTCCAATTTTTCTATTTCTAATTGAATATCAATTTCACTATCCTCTTCAACCAAGCGTAATTCCTCTATCTTGGCCTGAAGTTCTGCGATAGGTTGCTCAAAATCTAAAAAATCTAAGTTCATTTTTTTATATTTAATTGAATTGAAAAAATATTCTATCTATTTTAATGAAGTATATAAAATTATCAATTTCTAAGTATTGAGGTCAAATAAAAATAAAAATCATTAAAGAAGTTTTCATAATTAAGGTAATTATTTTAAAGCTTCATCTAATTCTAGGATATCAGTATTAAAAAAAAGATGTATAGAATCATTACCTAACCAATTGATCAAAGAATCAAACAAATCATCATTTAAATTAATTGTCCATGATTCACCAAGTTTTATCTTAGCCTCTGAACTACCACCATCATATCGAATTAAAACTTTTGAAGCTCCTTTACGGTATGGATCAAGTAAATTTTTTAATTTTTCCACAAATCCTGACGCATCAATATCGTTGTCAATCAACCAATCTTGATTAATTTTTATTTCTATCAAAGAGCAATAATCATTCCTGAATGAATTTAGATTTTTTGCACTAATAGCTCTTATTGAAAATCCGCCCCTATAATCATCAGGCATTAAATTTCCTGTAATTACTAAGATATTATCTATCTCTAATAGTTTTCTATACTTATTATAAGTTTCACCAAAAAATGCACATTCGATCCGACCACTTTTATCATCGATTAAAACAGATGCCATTTGCCCTCTCTGAGTTGTACGTTTTACTACTGTGACCACTAAACCAGCTATAATTACTTTTTTATGCCTTGAAGATCTACCCTGATTTTTATTAAATTTAATTTTTGAAAGATTATTAATAGGTGCGCTAACAATTTTTTTTAAATAATTTAAATGGCGATTGAGGGGATGACCAGTTAAATATAACCCCAGCGCCTCTTTTTCAGCTCTCAAAAGATTTTCTTCTCCCCATTCCTTCTCATCTTTGGGAACAACATTGGACAAGGTCTCACTTTTTTTATTTGATGTATCATCAAAAAGATCTGCCATACCAGATGATCGATCAGATTCTGCTTTTTCAGCCATTTTCAGAGCAAAGGGCAATTGCATCATTAATGTTGCTCTGTTAGCACCCAATTGATCAAGAGCTCCTGCTCTTATCAAAGCTTCTAGCATTCTACGATTCATCCTTTTTAAATCAACACGACTACAAAAATCGAAGATATTCAAAAAATTTCCACGTTTTTCTCGTGCCTCTACAATTCCATCGATAGCAGCCTCTCCTACTCCTTTAATCGCACCTAGCCCATAAATGACTTTATTATCTCCCTCCGGAATAAATTGACAAATGGATCTGTTAACATCAGGTGGATCAACTGTGAGTTTCATCTTTCTGCACTCATCGACAAATATTACCACTTTATCCGTATTATCCATGTCGGAAGATAAAACAGCTGCCATGAAAGCTGCAGGATAATGAGTCTTTAGCCATAAAGTCTGATAAGAGACAAGCGCATAAGCTGCAGAGTGTGATTTATTGAAGCCATAACCAGCAAACTTTTCTACTAAATCAAAAATTTTCATGCCTAAACTTGGTTCAATGCCATTTTGTTGCGCTCCCTGATTAAATACCGCTCTTTGTTTTGCCATCTCCTCCGGTTTCTTTTTCCCCATTGCTCGGCGTAAAATATCAGCCTCACCAAGTGTATAGCCTGCCATGACCTGTGCTATCTGCATAACCTGCTCTTGATATAAGATAATTCCATAAGTTGAATCAAGAATAGGTCTTAATGAATCGTGTTGATAGTGGGCATCAGGGTATGAAACTTTCTCTCTCCCATGTTTTCTAGCTATAAAATTATCTACCATTCCAGACTGAAGAGGGCCGGGACGAAAAAGTGCTACAAGCGCAATGATGTCATCAAAACAATCAGGTTGAAGTTTTAGTATTAATTGCTTCATACCATCTGACTCAAGCTGAAAAACGGCAGTTGTCTCTGCTTTTCTAAGTAATTTAAAACATTTTGGATCAGATAATGAAATTTCTGATATTTTCACTTCATCCTTTCCCTCTTTTTTTCGAGTAACATTAATAATATCCAAAGCTCGATCAACAATTGTTAAAGTTCTTAATCCCAAAAAATCAAACTTTACTAATCCGGCCCGTTCAACATCATCTTTATCGTATTGTGTTACTAAATTTGAACCATCTGATTCGCAATATAGGGGGGTGAAATCTGTCAAATGGCCTGGGGCAATTACAACGCCTCCAGCATGTTTGCTGGCATTTCTTGCTAAACCCTCAAGCTGCAGGGCCATATCGATTAATTGTGTTACCTCTTCATCATTCTGATATGCGCTAGCCAAATCATCCGATAATTCCAAAGCTTTTGTTAAAGTTATACCTAAATCCATTGGCACCATCTTTGCTACCCTATCGGCAAATCCATATGGATGACCTAAAACTCTGCCAACATCTCGAACAACAGCCTTTGCTGCCATAGAACCAAAGGTAATAATCTGAGAAACGGAATCTCTTCCATATGTTCTAGCTACATAATCGATGACCTGATCGCGTTTATCCATACAAAAATCAACATCAAAATCAGGCATAGAAATACGTTCAGGATTCAAAAATCTCTCAAAAAGTAAGTCAAATTCTAAAGGGTCTAAATCAGTTATCTCTAAAGAAAAAGCTACCAAGGATCCTGCTCCAGATCCTCTACCAGGCCCGACTGGAACATTATTTTTTTTACCCCATCTTATAAAATCTGCAACAATAAGGAAGTATCCTGGAAAACCCATACCGTTAATAACATCCAGTTCATTCCTTAATCTTTTTTCATATAGCATTCTTTTATTTTCATAATTTGAATCTTCCTTATTGAGAATCTTTTCCAAACGATAGGCAAGTCCGTTTTTTGCCTCTATGGTAAGAAATTCTCCAATACTCATATTTTGCGGCACTGGATAATCAGGAAGAAAATTCTTTCCAAGGACTAGTTCAAGATTACATCTTTTTGCAATTTCTAATGTATTTTGTATTGCTTCCGGTATATCAGAAAAAAGTTCACACATTTCTTCTGTAGATCTTAAATACTGTTGATCGCTATAATTTTTTAATCTTTTTGGGTCATCAAGGGTTCTGCCTTCATTTATGCAAACCCTAACTTCATGAGATAGAAAATCATCGGATTTTAAAAAACAAACTCCATTTGTAGCAACCACTGGAACTTTTTCACTTTGAGCAAGTTGTATGCATGAATGCAAATAGTTTTCTTCATGTATACGACCTGTTCTTACAAGCTGCAAATAGAATCTTGAATCAAAAATCTTTAACCATCTTTCCAGTCGTTTTTTTGCTAGATTTTCATTATCTAATAATAGAGCACGACCAATGTCTCCATCCCTTCCCCCAGATAATGCGATTATTCCTTCGCAGCTTTTAGGGGTTAGCCAATCCAAATTTATCATTGGCCGACCCAGATGCTGTCCTTCTCTGTAACTTTTTGACACCAATTCGGTTAAATTTTTATATCCGATATTATTTTGTATAAGAAAAATAATTACATGTGGCTTATTGAGATCTTCATCATTTCTTATTAAAAGATCCACGCCACATATAGGCTTTATTCCCGCCTCCATTGCTGCCTTATAAAATCGAATTAAGGCAAACATATTTGATTGATCAGTTAATGCAATTGATGGGAACTCATTTTCCTTTGATTCTTCAATCAAAGACTTTATTTTTATTACTCCGTCAACCAGAGAAAAATCAGAATGAACATGAAGGTGAACAAAAGGCTGAGTCATAAAAGATAAAGTAAAAAATTTAAAAAGTAAAAAAACGCACAGAAACTTTAAAAACCCATTTTTTTGGAATATTTGTAATTAATCTGCGTCCTCCATTTATACGCTATAATTGGAAAAAATCCATGAAAAAGCCAAACTTTTTAATTTTGTATGTTTTTTCTACGTTTACAGCGATAAGCGTTCTAAGTTATTTACCAGCAAGAGCAGATGAGGGGATTTCGAATAAGGCTGTCTATCATGCTGATTTTTCAGATCCAAGACGATTTAGCGCTATGCTTACCAGTATCAACAATATGGCCTCGCATTATGAAAATGAGCTACAAGATTATGATATTCGGATAGTTTTTGTTTCTCATGGAATAAGGTTTCTTACTGACAACAAACTAAAAGGCACCCCATTCTCTGAAGATCTAAAATTTTTAGAAAGACGAGAGAATATCAAAGGAAGGTTGATAAGTTTAAATAAGGTAATGGGAGTAAAGCTAGAATTATGCAATATCACACGCAGCCAAATAAATCTCCCAAAATCAGAATTATATAGTTCTGTTGACTTAATTCCCTCAGGGGTTGTGCGAATAACGCAGCTTCAGAATGATGGCTTTGCTTATATAAAAATAGAATAATTCCGATGCATCAATGATGCATCGGAATCTAAAATAAAATTATGAAAATTTTTATTTCTGTTCGCATCTAAAGTCAGATATTGTCATTTGTAACCAATTTGTTCTATTTCCCAAAAAAACTGCTTTTTTGGAAAAAGTATTGCAATGGTCAATTGCCATATCTTTTACTTCCTGAGGCAACTTTGCACATTTATTCATATCATTTTTAAATAATCTGTTTGGATTACATGCCGGATCAAAGCCAAATGAAATTTGAGCATACCGCATACTTATTCCATTGCTGTCTGCATCTGTTATGGAGGGGCTTAACAATGTTCGAGTATTTGAGGTTGAAACTTTGTCTGCATCTCTTGGCGTTTCGGGAGATACGCATCCTGCAAGGATCATGAATACGACTAACAAAAATACATACTTAAATTTCTCTTTCATGAGATGAATATTTTTTTTATAAAACATAATTTTTCCTTTTTCTAATGAAGGTTTTTTAGGAATTTTTCTCTCTTAGGCTTATTAAGCGTTTTGTCATGTGAAGTCTCACTTCACTTTCTTCGGTTATGCTATGAAAAAATTGATGTGGTCCCGATGCAGAATTTATCTTCTCTTCTATATCTGAACGTATTTCACTATAAAGTTCCATAAGTTTTATATCGAATTTATTCAAAGCATGAATTAAGGGATCCTTTCTTTGCCTAGATAGAATTTTATTGATTCCATCCTTATAATGATCACCTAAGCATATATGTACTGCATTAAAAAGAGTCACCCATCCATTAAACCAAAACATTAAATCAATATCAAAATTTTCTTTTATAGCTTTTCCTTTTAAAACCTCATTTAAAAGCTCATACTCTTTCACAACTTCTCCCTCTTCCATTTCAGCTGCTCTTCCGTAAGAATCGACAGTAGAGCTGGTAAGGAAGATAGGCACCTCAGGATATTTCACCAAAACAAAATGAATATCTTTTATTAAACTTCCTTTTTCTCCAGTGAGAGGATTTACTTTTTCTCTCGAAGAGGGTGCCGTGGAAAGTATCTTAATCTGATGACCACGATCTCCAAGACTGTTAGCTAAACGAGCAAATACTCCTTTGTTAAAGATATCCATTGAAAAATTTAAACTTGTTTGTTTATGAAGAAGAGCTAATTGAACTTTTGGGTAATAAGTTGGGGCACACTCTACAATATTGGCGACTTTTTTAACTGGAATTCTCTCTCTAAGATTGCCATTTTTATCAAGAATTACCTCTTGATGAAAATCATCGAAACTTATTTGAAGCAAAACATTAGCCTCAGGCCAATCTGAAGGTCTTTGATCAATCGCGGCCTCCAACTCATAGAAAAGCTTTTGAGTTGTCTGCATATCATTTGCGAAATCACCATTAAGTAAAATAGCGAAAGTTGTCACATTTCGCATCGCTTTTATACTTTCGTAAAAAGAGCTCATGTGTTTAGTAAGATCACCACCAGTAAAGAGAACATTAGTTGTTATCTTATTCACCAAATTAAATACCTTTTCAGGCTCAGGATCTTTGGGCTTTAAAGGTCTCCATACAAACATGCAGTGGCGACAAGTTTGCGGACATCCCATCGCTGGGATAATGCCCGCTTTTTCAAAAGAAGATTTATCGATGCCAGAGTTTGGTTTTGGATCTTGAAGCTGATCAACTAAGTCTAATCTCTCTAAATCTTTTTCGCTTAACATATCTCCATAACGATCTTTTTCTTCACGAGCAATGTCAGCATAAGCAATTTTATAAGTTCTAGAAAATAAATTAAGACCTTCCCAAATATTTACCAATTCTTCAGTTAATTTTTGCTTATTATTCTCAAATACTGATAGCAAGAAAAAAAGTTCTCTTTTTTGTTTTGGTCCATCACCATCGCTACCAATCCAATGGTCGATATAGCCATCAATAAACTCATTAGTATTTTTTGATTTAAGTAGTAATTGCATCAAAAACCGCCTTTCTGGCGCCTTAAACGCATCGAGAAGTTGATCTCTGTATCTATCATTGAGATTGTGTCGCAGCCAATGCCAAGCATAAATATAAGTAAAAATGAAAGACATCTCTTTTACATATGGCTTATTGCCAATTAATTTCTGCATTCCACCTTTTGTGAGCCTATTAATTTCACTTTTAAATCTTTGCCTCATATTTGTGAGGTAAATTTGACGCAAAAGCTCCTGATCTTCTTTTTGATCCAAAATAAGTGGAGAGATTGTAGATGAATTGGATGCCATACAGGTTAATTAGTCTTCAAAACATGGTGATATGCTAAGATATTTTTGTAAGATAAAACCACTTTTATCTTCCATATTATTTTTATCTCCTTAATAACTTCATTACTGGGCCAAAACTCTTTCTATGAACAGGAGAGATTCCATACTCATTTAAAGCCTTTAAATGCTTTTTCGTAGGATAGCCCTTATTTTGAGCAAAACCATAATGAGGATATTTAGTATCAATTTCAATCATTTCTTTATCCCTAGTGACTTTTGCTATTATGGAAGCAGCAGAAATACTCATATTAATTGCATCTCCACCAATAATTGCCTCTGCGCTACATGGCAAATCCTTTGGAAGGATATTTCCATCAATTAGGGCGTGATTTGGTTTTACATGAAGCCCTGAGATTGCCCTTTGCATGGCAAGTAAAGAGGCCTGCAGAATGTTTATATTATCAATCTCATAAACATCCGCCCTTCCAACTGACCATGATACTGAATTTTCACAAATCTCATAAAAAATTTTTTCTCTCTTTTTTTCGGATAATTTTTTTGAGTCATTTATTCCTTGTATTGCAATGTTTGGATCCAAAATAACGGCGGCTGCAACCACTGGTCCAGCTAAAGGACCGCGACCCGCCTCATCAACACCACATATATAAGAATTGATCATAAAATTTACCGCTAAAGATAATTTATGCTAAAAATTAATTTTTGTCTTTTTAACCTCATCAAGTATCACACTTGCCGCTAGTTTATTAGTGCTAAGAGATAAAGCCTTATGAATATCAGTATATTCTTTCTCAATTTTATAAACTTTTTCTTTATTGTGAAAAAATTCTAAAACTTTAGGTGCAAGCAAGTTAGCTTCACAAAAACTCTGTAAAAATTCTGGTGCTAGTGATTGTTTTGATAATATATTAGCTAAAGAAAAATTTTTAATTTTCATCAATCGAAAAAACTTTATTGCTAAGTAGGTAAATTGGTTTAGTTTGTAACCGATAACCATGGGTCTTTTGCATAAAACTCCCTCTAGAGTTGCGGTTCCCGATGCCATTAATGCAACATCTGATGCTGTCAAAGCGACGCCTGTTTCTGACTTTACTTCCTGTATTGAGAGATTTGGCGCATGCTTTTTTACTTTTTCTCGCCAAATTTTGGTAGTTATCTTATTTGCTAAAGGGACTACTATATGCAGATCTGGTATTGCTTCTTTGCATATCAATGCTGTCTCGAGAAAAGGTCGCGCTAATCTTTTCACCTCTATTTCTCTGCTTCCTGGTAAAATAGCCAAAACTTCTTTTTTTTCTGAAATTTGTAATAACGCTTTTGCCTCAGCTCTATTTGCCTGCATTGGCATCTTTGTCGCAAGAGTATGGCCAATATAATGATTCCTAATATTAAATTTATTTAATATATTTTTTTCAAAGGGAAAAATACTCAATATTAAATCGACAGATTTATAAATTTTATTTACCCTTTTTTCTCGCCATGCCCAAATTGAAGGACAAACATAATGAATTGTAATAACGCCTCTATCTTTTAATTTTTTTTCTAAGTTAATGTTAAAGTCAGGCGCGTCGACACCAATAAATATATGTGGTGCTCGTTTCTTCCATCGCTTTATTAAATCTCGTTTGATGAGTATTATTTTTGGCAGATATCTTATAACCTCAAAAAGACCAATAACTGAAAGCCTTTCCATTGGAGCCCAACTACGAAAACCTTGAGCCTCCATGTGAAGGCCACCAATGCCTTCAAATTCAATATTTGAATGTTGATCTTTCAATTCTTTCATTAATTCAGAAGCCAGTAAATCTCCTGATGGCTCTGCTGCTACAATACCAATTCTCAAATTCATTTCAGCGTACGATGCTTCTTTCGTTAGCATTTAAAAATTCTGTGAAAGCTTTTATTTCCTTTGAGTCAGGAAAGTCTTTTTCTAATTTAGAAATTGCTTTTTCTAGTCTTAATTTTGATTGATATAAAATTTTATATGCGGTTTTTATTTCTAAAATTTGATTGCCATCAAATCCCCTTCTTTTTAAACCCTCGCTGTTTAATCCATGTGGTTTTGCAGGATGGCCACTTACGATTATAAATGGGGGGACATCTTTGCTTATTACGCTACCCATTGCAGCGAAACTATGGATTCCAATTCTGCAAAATTGGTGGATGATGGAGAAACCTCCCAGAATCACATTGTTATCTAGCTTTACATGCCCCCCGAGCGAGGCTGCATTAGCCATAATAACTTCATTTCCAATATGACAATCATGGGCTACGTGGGTGTATGCCATAAAAAGATTATTATTTCCGACCTTTGTAATTCCCTCATCCTGGTCTGTACCTCTATGGATGGTGCAAAATTCTCTAAAAGTATTTTTATCACCAATCGTTAAATAGGTTTCTTCTCCTGCATATTTTTTATCTTGTGGGTCTTCTCCAATCGATGCAAATTGAAAAACTCTGTTATCAGACCCTATAGTTGTATTTCTTTTTATAACAACATGGGGTCCTATTTTTGTTCCTGATGCAATTTTTACATTTTTTCCAATTATAGAATAAGGGCCAACACTTACATTCCGATCAAGCTCAGCTGAAGAATCTATGATGGCGGAGGGATCAATATTAGTCATGAATTTTTACAAATCTCTAGCGGTACACATTATTTGAGCAGATGCACATAAGGAATCCTCTACTGTTGCTTGGCCATCAAATGTCCAAATCCCCCTTTTTCTTTTTAAGACTCTGACATCTAAATGCACTTGGTCCCCCGGTACAACCGGCCTTTTGAAGCGAGCTTTATCAACACCAACTAAATAATAAATAGCTTTACTTGCAACCTCCTCGGATTCCATTGCTAAAAGCCCTGTGGCTTGCGCAAGCGCCTCGATAATCAATACTCCTGGCATTACAGATTTTTCGGGGAAATGTCCTTGAAAAAAAGGCTCATTTATAGAAACATTTTTTATTGCAACAAGGCGCTCTCCCGGTTCTATTTCGATAACTTTGTCAACAAGAAGAAAAGGATATCTATGAGGCAATAAACTTTGAATTTTTGCAATATTCATTTTTTTCTCGATTTAATTTCTTAGTCGCTTTTGAAGTGTAGTAAACCATACATTCCCAAAAAAATACAGTTTTTCTATATTTTTCCATCAGAATCATTCTTTTTTCCTTCCAAATCTTTAAGTCGATTAAAAATTTCATCCAATTGTTTTAATCGAATGAAATTTTTTCTCCATATTTCATGTGGCATCGCTGGTATCGTACTCGTATATGTGCCTTGAGCTGTCAAAGACTTAGTTACAGCCGTAAACCCTGAAATATGACTTTTATCAGCAATGTCTATATGGCCTGCTATTCCAGCTGCCCCCGCTATTGTGCAATAAGCACCAATCTTTGTAGAGCCAGCAATTCCAACTTTAGCGGCAATAGCTGTATGAGCTCCAATATGGACGTTATGGGCAATATGAATCAGATTATCAAGCTTTACTCCATCCTCTATTATGGTATTTGTTATTGCTCCTCGATCGATTGTGGTACAAGATCCAATTTCAACTTCATCGCCAATCACAACCCCGCCTAATTGCGGTACTCGAACCCAAGATCCATTGTTATTTGCGAATCCAAAACCATCAGATCCAATAACAGCACCTGGATGAATGAGACAATTTTTACCAATGATTGTTTTCTCCCCAATAGTAATGTTTGCCACTAGCTGAGAATTCTCTTTAATACAACTATCGTCTTGAATTACACAACCGGGACCAATTTTTACCCCTGCCTCAATCAATACATTTTTTCCTATATAAACCTGAGGTCCGATTTCAGAGTCAGAATGAATTTTTGCAGAGTCTTCTATTACCGATGTAGTATGAATTCCTTTTTTGGGTACACTCTCTCCGATAAGGGCTTTTGCTGCTTTTGCGTATGCAAGATAGGGATTTTCGTTGACCAATGCGCTTACAGGGCACAATTTAAGATCATTTGTATTTAGAATAACTGCTGTTGCTTTTGTCGATTGTAAATATTTTCTATATTTATTTGAGGACAAAAAGCTCAAATCTCCCTGCTTTGCACTTCTTAAATCCCCAATGCTGCTCACAGAATAATCTTTATCTCCATGCAGCTCAGAGTCTGTTATTTCAGCTAATTTTTTTAATGTTAATTGAGGCATAAATCCTCACTTTTTAGTTTTTGATAATTGCTTAAGTTGACTCAAGACCTTATCAGTTATATCCGCCTTTGGGGAAAACCATAGCACTCCAGACTGTAGCACAATGTCAATTTTCTCATCTTGAGCTACCTGAGCAATCACCTCTTCAATGATTCTAGTAACCTTTTCTTCCTCTTCACTATATCTCAACTGCTTATCTTGCTTGATTTCATCTCGAGCATGTTTACGTTTCAGCCGTCTAGTGGAGATATCATGCTTTAATCGACGTTGCTCCATTGAAGTCATTTTTTTTCCGTCTTTCTCTAATTTCTTTTCTAGTAATTTAATTTTTATTTGCATCTTCTCTATGCGTTTCTCTCTATCTGAAAAATCATCAGTAACACGGCGTTTTAAATCTGATATTTGTGGTGACTCATTAAGCACCCTCTGAATATTTACAAAAGCAACTGATAGATTATCAGCAAATAAATTAGGACTAAATATTAAAAAACAGAATAAGGTAGATACTAAATAATTTTTTTTAAACATGTATTTTGCTCAATTAAAATGAAGACCCAAAGGTAAATTGAAATTCTTCTGACTCATCCTGACTATCTTTATTGAATGGCGCTGCGTAACTAAACTTTATAGCTCCAACTGGAGACAGCCACTGAAAGCCAAGGCCTGCAGAATAGCGCAATTCGTCAGAATCAAAAATATCACTTCCCGAATCATAAATGGCTCCGGCATCTGCAAATGCCGCAATCCTCATCGATTTCGGCATAAAAGGGGCTGGATAGAGAAGTTCTAAATTTCCCAATATTTTTGTATTTCCCCCAAGTGGCTCTCCCTGAGAATCCCTTGGGCCAAGAGAAAATGTTGAAAATCCACGAACAGTAGAAGGGCCGCCTAAAAAATAATTTTCGAAAAAGGGTAAACTGCTAGTGTCTCCGTAGCTATCTCCATAGCCGATTTGTCCATTTATACGTAAAACCAAATCTCCACCTAACGGAAAATACCTACCATGTTTATATTCCATCTTATAATAAGTTAAATCACTGCCCGGTAAAGTAAATTCAGCGCTTATTTTTTGTAATGCCCCTTCTTTTGGAAACGTTGCACTATCCCGTGAATCGTGAACCCATCCAATGCTACCCTCTACATTGAAGTAATTGTTTCCTTCATTTGTTTCCCAATTTGTAATTTGAGTTGAAGGATTTGACCCTAATTTAAAATCGATATCATGAAGTGCTAGGCCAAATTTAAATTTATTGAATTCGTCCAGAGGAAGGCCGAAATTCATGCCAATAATTCCATCATTGGTTTTATAATCTGCAGTATCTAATTCATCAAAATCTGTTGTTTCATAACTTAATGTGAACCCCCTACTAATTCCATCTACTGTATAATAGGGATTGGTATAGGATATCTCATAATGTTCATTTGCTTCATCGGTTTCGAAGGCTAAAGCTACTTTTTTTCCTGTCCCTAAAAAATTATTTTGGCGAATGCTGGCATTGAAAGCTACCCCGGAGCTCTGAGAAAAACCAACACCAGCCATTAGTGCTCCAGATGGTTTTTCAACAACTTCAACATTTATGTCGATTTCATCATTTGAGCCATCAACTGCACTAGTTGCTACTGTTACGCGATCAAAATACCCAGTTCTTTGCGCCCTTTCCTTGGAAAGTTTTAATTTTTCTCTAGAAAATCCAGCGCCTTCCATTTGCCGAAACTCTCTACGCACAACTTCATCTCTTGTACGGGAGTTCCCTGTGATATTAATTCTTCTTGTATAAACTTTTTTACCTGCATCGATAAAGTAAGTAATTACAACCGTCTTTTTTTCCTCATTAATCTTCGGGATTGCATTTATATTTGCAAAGGCATGGCCCTGATCAGCAAGCATTCTCGAAATTCTAGTGCTACTTTCAACAACTTTCCTACGACTAAAGGGCTGCCCTCTAGTTAACTGTATTTTTGAAAAATAGTCTTCTGCATCACCAACATACTCTCCCGCTAATTGGATATCAGAGAGTAAATATATATCGTTTTCACTAATGTTTAAGGTAACGTAAATATACTTTTTATCGGGGGTAATCGTAACTTGAGATGAATTTAAAGCGAATTTAAGAAAACCGCGATCTAAATAATAAGATTTTAGGCTCTCTAAATCACCATTTAATTTTTGTTTTGAATATTGATTGTCTTTAGTAAAAAGAGAAAACCAGCTGCCAGTCGTCAATTCAAATTGATCTAGGAGTGTTTCCTCATCAAAAACTTTATTTCCTATTATGTTTATACTTTTTATTAGTGCGGTATCACCTTCAATAATAGAAATATCAATCGCTACCCTATTTCTCTCTAAAGGAGTTACTACAGTGTCTAATTTTACTGCATACTTACCTTGATTAAAGTACTGCCTTTCGAGCTCACGCTCAATACTGTCTAGAACTGATCGGTCAAAAGTACGGCCGCTTGCAAGACCAACATCTGTAAGTCCTTTTTGTAGGACTTCCTCAGGAATTGACTTGTTTCCGCTAAAACTGATTTCTGATATTGCTGGACGTTCATCAACAATTATGACAAGAACATCTCCATCTCTCTCTAATCTTACATCTTTAAAAAAACCGGTTTTAAAAAGTTTTCTTATAAGAGCGGCTGAAGATTTATCATCAATCGTATCACCAGGCTTCAACTCAAAATAATTGAAAACAGTGCCTGCTGTAATTCTCTGCAGACCCTCAACTCTTATATCTTTAACCAAAAAAGTCTCTGCTGAAATTGCTGAACTCAACATCATAAATAAAAAAATTGGGCTAATTTTTAAAAATTTCTTCATTATTAAAATATGCCTCTTCACAGAACACACTATTTACAACAGTTTAAGGGGTAAAGTAGAGCTGGTTATTATACTGATCAGTAGGCCATCAACGCCACTAAGATATATAAATAAAGGGGTGACTTTTACAAATTAACCGAAGAATCGCTGAATATCGACGTAAAATGCCACAGCGGTAAGGCCAACTATTATCATAATTCCTATTTTTTGGCCCTGAATTAGCCAAGATTCAGGAATAGGCTTTCTTATGATAGCTTCTATGGCAAAGTAAACTAAGTGTCCCCCATCAAGAATAGGAATCGGTAGAAGATTTAAAACTCCCAAACTTATACTGATTATTGCAAGAAACTTAAGAAAGTAAATAAATCCATAGCTAGCTGTCTTTCCAGCTGCATCTGCTATCGTGAAAGGGCCACTCAAATTTCTAATCGAAGCGTCACCAGAAAGGATCCTCCAAATTACTTTCAATGTTAAAAAAGAGTATTCAGCGGTCTTATTTATTCCTCCTACAAAAGAGGTAAAAATGTCCTCAGAATAAGTAATGCGATATGCTGACCAATCTTGCTTTGAAATATCATTGGCCACACCAATTTGACCAAATATTAAATCTCCTTCTTTGACTGTATTTGGCTTTAAATTTGTACTAATTTTTTTCCCATCTCTTTCGAGGATAAGTCGTATATTCTGCGACGGCCGAGCCTTTACATAATCTACCCACTCAGACCAATGACTAAAAACAATGTTATCTGCGCTTATTATTAAATCTCCTTTTTTGATTCCAGATAGTGCTGCAGGATATCCATCCAATGGCTGTCCAAAAATAGGTGGAATTTCTGGTTGGGCTGGTTTTATTCCAAGCATTTTTAATGGATTTCTAGTTTCAGATAAGCGTGCAAGTTTTCCAGAGTTAAAAACTATTGTCCTTTTTAATCCACTGTCACCAAGTAAATCAATATTTACATCATCATCACTAAAAGAAGCTCCAACAAGCCCAACTATAGAATGATTCCATGTAGGGGTATTTTTATCTTTAACAGAAATAATTAAGTCCTTTTCCTTTAGTCCGATTTGTTCGGCTATGCTGTTTTCATTTATTTTTCCAATTATTGGTTTTAATCCTGTCTCACCAATTATGGAGATTAAAAAGAAAGCAAAAACCGCAAACAATAAATTAAAAACGGGACCCGCCAAAACAACAGCAGTACGGGAAAGTAGAGGCTGCCTATTAAATGCCCGATTTAGTTCTGAGGCCTCAACTTCTCCCTCGTTTTCATCTAACATCTTTACGTAGCCACCAAGAGGAATAGCGGCAAGGACATACTCCGTCCTATCCTTCTTTCCCCGCCAAGAAAAAATAGGTTGGCCAAACCCAATTGAAAATTTCAAGACTTTTATCCCGAGCTTTCTGGCAACCCAAAAATGTCCAAACTCGTGAATGCCTACCAATATCGCAATCGCTATCAAGAAAGCTAAAATTTTAAAAATTATGAGATCCATAGCTTACTTGACCAACTTTGCTGCAATTTGTTCCGCTTTTTCTTTTACTTCTCTATCTAATGCGATCAATGAGGCTAAATCGCTAGGCACTTCTCCCGTAAAAATTTTCATAGAATTTTCAATAACCCTTGGGATTGAATTAAAAGAAATTCGATTAGATAGAAAATTTTGTACAGCAACTTCATTGGCTGCATTTAATATAGCGGGAAAGGAACCACCAGCATTTATTGCGTCATATGCAAGCTGCAAACAGGGAAATTTATTGAAATCTGGTTTAAAAAAATCAAGGTTAGCTATTTCAAAGATGTTCAATGGTTTTGCTCCGGAGTCATGTCTATCCGGCCATGCCAATGCATTTGCTATAGGGACCCTCATGTCTGGATTGCTTAATTGAGCCAATACTGAACCATCGATAAATTCAACCATTGAGTGCACAATACTTTGAGGGTGTATTACCACTTCAATTCGCTCCGGTAATATGTCAAAAAGCCATCGAGCTTCTATTATTTCCAATCCCTTATTCATCATAGTCGCAGAGTCTACTGATATCTTTGGTCCCATATCCCAATTTGGATGGGCGCAAGCTTGCTCAGGCGTTATTGAATCAAATTCTGCATATGGCAGATTTCGAAAAGGCCCTCCAGAGGCAGTCAGATAAACTTTTCTTACATTTCTGTCATCATTATCATTTATATAATTTTCTGGTAAGCATTGAAAAATTGCATTGTGCTCGCTATCTATTGGAAGTAATTTGGCGCCCCATTTTTTTATTTCCTGAATAAAAAAAGAACCAGCCATAACAAGAGCTTCTTTATTTGCAAGTAAAATTTGTTTTTTACATCTTATCGCTTCCAAAGTTGGCTCTAAACCAGCTGATCCAACAATTGCTGCTATAACTATGCTAGCTTCAGGCATCGCAGCAAGAGCATTCAATCCATCTCTTCCAGTAAATACTTCTATATCCAAATTATTTTTTTTTAAAAGTTTAGAAAATTTTTCTGCACTCTTTTCGTCTGCAACAGCAACACTGGATGGCTTAAATTTAAGACATTGTTGAAATAATTTTTCTATATCTTTATTAGCAGAGAGGCCTTCAACAGAATAAAGATCAGGATGCAAACTTACTACCTCTAAAGCACTCTCTCCAATTGAGCCAGTTGATCCCAAGATTATAAGCTTCTTCATGGAAGGTACTCTAGTAAAACGAGACCGCTAGCAAATACGGGTAACGCAGCGATAGCGCTATCTATACGATCCATAATTCCACCATGTCCAGGAAGTATAGTACCGCTATCTTTTACATTTCTCTGTCTTTTGATAAAGCTCTCGAAAAGATCGCCTCCAATAGAGCAAATTGTGACTGTAATAAATACGAAACAAAGCCAAAGAAAAGAGGTCTGTAGCAAATTCAAATTATAAAAAATAAGAGAAAAAATCAATGCTGCTACAAGGGATCCAAATACCCCTTCCCATGTCTTATTGGGGCTTATTATAGGCGCTAACTTTCTATTGCCGAAAAATCGTCCAACAAAAAAAGCTGAGGAATCCGCAAGCCAAATTAGTACAAATAAAGCTAAAAGAAGATAGGGTCCATTAATATCAATTGTGTAAAGCTTCATCATTGATAACCAAGCGATCACTAGTAAAATATAATTACTGAAAAGTACGAAAGGAGAAATGCCCTTCTTGGGTTGAATGGGCTTTTTCCATAGAAGCATTAGTAATGAAATAATAATCCATAGTGCACCGCCCAGAATTCTTAATATTTCACTTACTTGATTTGATGATAGCATCTCTAAAAGTACGGCCGATGATGCCGTACTTACTGCATATAAAAGTAAAAAAAAACGATTATGTAAACCTCCAAGTGAGCCAACTTCAATAGCTGCTATTAATAAAATTACCAGCATTACAACGCTGAATATATTGAAAGGAAGCCAAAGAATTACAACGATAGCAAAAGGAATTAAGATTGAAGCAGTTATGAGCCTTGTCAGCATTATCAATTAGCTGCCTGAACTTGCTCGCTTGTTTTACCAAACCTTCTCTGTCGATTAGCAAATTCTTCCAACGCTTCTTCAAAAAATTCTTCGGTAAAATCTGGCCATAGAATAGGAGTAAAATAAAACTCAGAATAGGCGCTATGCCAAAGAAGAAAATTACTTATTCTTAAATCTCCTCCTGTGCGAATAAATAAATCAGGGTCCGCTACCTGGGCAAAAGAAGTATATTCCGAAATTAAATCCTCATTTATTTCTTCTGGCTTAATTAGGCCTTGCGATACATTCTCTGCTAATTGCTGAACAGCCTGTGTAATATCCCATCTACCACCATAATTAGCAGCAACTTGTAAAATTAATCCCTTATTTCTTGAAGTCTCACTTTCTGCAAAACGAATTTTCTTTTGTAATTTTGGTGGAAATGCAGTGATATCACCAATTATTTTTATCTTAATATTGTTTTGCTGAAGACGTTTTATTTCTGAAGATAATGAAGTCATAAATAGCTCAAGCAACAAATTTACTTCATTTTTTGGACGACGCCAATTTTCACTGCTAAAAGCAAACAACGTTAAAACTTTTATATTATATTTTAAGCAGACCTCAACGCTCGAACGAACTGCCTCTACGCCTGCTTTATGTCCACTATGTCTTGCAAGGCCGCGCTTTTGAGCCCATCTTCCATTGCCATCCATAACGATAGCTACATGCTCCGGTATGGAGGCTAAATCTTGAGAGATTTCTAATGATTTTTCCATTTTTTTAAACAAGCCCCTGCGATTTGATTTTGAATCAAACGGACATAAGATCGGCTTCTTTCTTATCCATCAACTCATCAATTTCTTTCGTATGTTGATCGGTTAATTTTTGAACAATCTCTTGACCGCGCCGCTCATCATCTTCCGAGATCAGCTTTTCTTTGACTAAATCCTTTAGATTGGTATTTGCATCTCGCCTAATGTTTCTTACAGCAATCTTAGCCTGTTCCGCTTCATGTCTTACAATTCTTGTCATATCTTTCCTTCTCTCTTCCGTAAGGGGTGGGATTGGTAACCGAATCATTGTTCCGGCGGTATTTGGAGTCATGCCTAAATTAGACTCAAGAATCGCTTTCTCAAACATCTTTACCAAATCTTCTTCCCAAGGTTGTACGGTAAGCGTCCTGGCATCCTCAACGCCAATGTTAGATAACTGATTAATAGGCGTATCCACACCGAAATACTTTACTGTAAGGTGATCAAGCATATTAGGATGGGCTCTTCCAGTTCGAACCTTTGTCAAACTCTCAGCCAAAGATTCTACACTTTTAGCCATTCTCAACGCTGCATCTGCTTTTATGTCATCAATCATATTTCAGGCTCCAGATATAAGAGTACCCACGGCTTCACCATTTATTAATCTGATAAGAGCTTTTTCCTCGTATATGTTTACTACTCTCACAGGCATATTGTTTTCTTTGCATAAAACAACTGCTGTAGCATCCATTACACCGAGACCATTAGTCAATACATCATCGTAACTTAATTTAGGGAAGAATTTTGCTTTTTGATTTTTCTTGGGATCCTCAGAATAAACACCATCTACCTTTGTAGCTTTGATAAGCATATCAGCCCTCACCTCAATAGCCCTAAGACTTGCGGCAGAGTCAGTTGTAAAAAATGGATTTCCTGTACCAGCAGCTAAAATTACCACGTTTCCATTCTCCATATATTCCACAGCATCGGCGGGTCTATAAATGTCACAAAGCTGTTCTATATTCAGTGCAGAAAGGGCCTTTGCCTTCACTCCTTTTTTTGATAGCCAATCCTCCATGCACAAAGAATTCATGATAGTGGCTAACATTCCAATTTGGTCACCTCGAACTCGATTAAGGCCCTGATCGACAAGCGTTGAACCCCGATAAATGTTGCCGCCTCCAATGACTAAGCCAACTTGAATATTATTTTCTACAATTTCTTTAAGATCGTAAGCCAATCTATCCAAAATATCTGGGTCGATACCAAAAGCCTGACCTCCCATCAGAGCCTCTCCACTCATCTTTAAAAGAATTCTTTTTGGCGACTCTTCAGCTGACATTTTAAAAAAGACTCCTAAATTGTAAATAAATTAGTTCCTTGTCAATTATTATCAAACTCAATCTCCACGAGCAGCGGCAGCTTGAGCAGCAACTTCATCTGCAAAATTTTCGGATTTCTTTTGGATGCCCTCGCCTATTTCATAACGTATGAATTTTTTGACAGTGACATTATTTTCTTTCACTAGCTCCCCAACAGAAATATCAGGATTTTTTACAAATTTTTGACCCAACAAAGTGATTTCAGTCAAAAATTTACTCATTCTGCCCTCTACCATTTTTTCAATAATGTTTTCCGGCTTACCGCTCTCTCTCGCTTGACTCTCAACAATTTCTTTTTCTTTACTTATAAGCTCACTATCAACATCGGCTGTATTTATACAAACAGGATTGGATGCAGCGATATGCATTGCTATATCATGACCGAGGCCAACATCTCCAGCTATGTCGACAAGAACACCGATTCGAACACCATGTTGATAATGAGCTAATAAGTCATTGGAGGAAATCCTTTCGAATCGACGGACGTTCATATTTTCTCCTATTTTCGATATCAAAGCCTGTCGTGCTTCTTCTATCGTAGTCTCTTCACCATCATGTAATGACATATCTAATAGTTCTTCTACTTTAGATACGTCACTTTTTAGTGCTCTCTCTGCGACTGCATCAGCGAAAGATTTAAAATTTTCATCTTTTGCTACAAAATCTGTTTCACAATTAACTTCTAAAATAACCCCAAGTCTACCCTCGGCATCTATTTTTACAATTATGACGCCATCGGCAGCAGTTCTACCTGCTTTTTTTGCTGCTTTTGCTTGTCCAGATTTACGCATATTTTCTATAGCTGACTCAATGTCGCCATTGGTCTCTACCAAAGCCTTTTTGCACTCCATCATGCCGGCTCCTGTACGCTCTCGTAATTCCTTAACTAATGATGCTGTTATTGACATTGAATATTCCTCGATTCTAAAAGTGCAAAATAAATTTTTTTGCCCTTACAAACTATTTACATTCGATCTTTTAAATTTTACTTACTAGAGCCAACAGTGGTAGTTTCTTCTGCAACCGCTCTAGCAGCAGCTGTTCGGCCTTCTAGAATGGCAGCTGAAGCACCTTGCACGTATAACTGCACTGCTCTCATAGCATCATCATTACCAGGAATCACGTAATCAACATCTTGGGGGTCATTGTTAGAATCAACAACTGCTATCACCGGTATACCAAGTTTTTTTGCTTCCGCTATAGCGATATCCTCATGCCCACTATCGATGACAAAAATGGCATCTGGCAGGCCGGCCATGTCCTTGATACCCCCTAAGCTGCGTTCGAGTTTTTCCATCTCACGTCTCATCATGAGTTGTTCTTTCTTATTAAATTTCGCAGTCATTGAGCCGTCTTCTTCCATCGATACTAACTCTTTCAAACGTTTGATAGATTGTTTTATCGTTTGAAAATTTGTAAGCATTCCACCCAACCATCTATGGTCAACATAAGGCATCCCACATCTCTGTGCCTCTTCTGAGATGACCTGTCTAGCAGATCTTTTCGTGCCAACAAAAAGGATTTTTCCTCCATTCGAGGCTAATTTTCCGATGAAATTCATCGCATCCTTAAACATTGGCAGTGTCTTTTCGAGATTGATTATATGGATTTTATTCTTATGCCCAAACAAAAAAGGGCTCATTTGGGGATTCCAATACCTAGTTTGATGCCCAAAGTGGACACCCGCCTCAAGCATTTGGCGCATAGTAACATCGCTCATATTTTTCTCCAGATTTCGGGTTAAGCCTCCCTATATCCCTAAAATCCACCTTTTTGCTTAAAAGCAATCAGGCACCCAGATGTTAGTTCACGATATAGGTGTGTATTTTCCACGTCACAGCGACATTGCCGCGAAGCGGCGGGTTTTATACCATAATGTACCTATTGGCTCAATAAAGACAGCAAAATAGCTTGTTTCATTCACTTTTTAAGGAATTTACTAACCGTAATTTGCAATAATGGCCGTAATTATAAAATCATCACAAGAAATCGAAAAAATGCGCACTGCGGGTAAGTTAGCGGCTGAAGTGCTTGACTTTATTGGCGATCACGTGAAGCCAGGCGTTACAACTGATCACTTGGATCGATTGTGTCATGATTTTATCGTGGATAAGCAAAATGCTATCCCAGCTCCACTAAACTATCGAGGTTTTCCGAAATCAATTTGTACATCGGTAAACCATTGCGTATGTCACGGAATACCTGGCGAAAAAACATTAAAAAAAGGCGACATAATTAATATTGATGTCACAGTTATAAAAGATGGATTTCACGGAGATACAAGTAAAATGTTTTTTGTAGGAGAAGTAAGCCCCTTTGCTAAAAGACTTGTTGAGGTAACACAAAAAGCAATGTGGATGGGAATTCAGATGGTTGCTCCTGGGGTAACTTTGGGAGACATTGGCCACAAAATTTCACAATATGTCCATAGTGAGCATTTTAGTGTTGTTCAAGAGTACTGTGGTCATGGGATTGGAAGGGGATTTCACGAAGATCCTCAAATTTTGCACTATGGCAACCCAGGATCCGGAATGAGCCTAAAAGAAGGTATGACCTTTACAATCGAGCCGATGGTTAATGCCGGAAAAAGACAAGTGAAGCTGCTTAATGATGGATGGACTGTTGTGACAAAAGACAGAAAATTATCTGCGCAATGGGAGCATACAGTCTTATGTACAAAATCTGGTTTTGAAGTATTAACTCTTCGCAATGAAGAAAAATTAAATTGACAGATAATTTAAAAGAAAAAATAGAATTGCTTGATCTTAAGGTAAATTCTGCTTCAGAAAATTCAATTGAACATTTAAAAGAAATTTACCAAAAAGGTTCGAAGTTTTTAGAAACTGAATTTAATTTACAATCGAGTATATCTGAGCAGGTATATTACCGATCAGCTCTGATAGATAAAATTCTAAAAAAAATTTGGAAAATAAATCTCAACAATGAAAAGGTCTGTTTAGTTGCAGTGGGTGGTTATGGCAGAGAGGAACTTCACCCCTACTCTGATATTGATATTTTAATAATTTCCCAAAAAGATCCAAAAAAAATTTCAAATCATATAGAAAATTTAATTTCATCAATATGGGATATAGGATTATATATAAGTCATAGCGTAAGGAATGTTGATCAATGCATACATGAAGCAAAGTCAAATGTGATTACCTTTACAAATATTTTAGAGTCCCGTTTTTTAATTGGAGAAAAAAATTTATTTCAACAGCTTCATAAAAAATTATTGGATAAAAATATTTGGCCTAATGACACATTTTTACTTGCAAAAATTTTGGAGCAAAAAAATCGGCATGCTCAGGTAGATTTTAGTAACCATGAGCTAGAACCCAATATTAAATCTAATCCGGGAGGCTTGAGGGATATTCAAGTAATAACCTGGATTGCTAAAAAATATTTAGGAATTTCAAATTTAAATGAATTAATTCAATTTGGTTTTCTTACAAATAAAGAATATCAAAAATTAAAAGATGGAGAAGAATTTTTGTGGAAAATTAGATCTGCTTTACATCTTCTCACGAAACGGCAAGAGGATAGATTACTATTTGAACATCAACTTACTTTAGCTAATCAATTTGGATATAACGACAAAAATTCAAATTTGGCAGTTGAGCAGTTTATGCAAAAATATTATAGGACAGCAGTATCTTTACAGCGTATAAATGAAATTACTCTTCAACTATTTCGCGAGGAGATTACAAAAAAAACATCTAACATTAAATTAAATAAAATTAATAATAGATTTCAAGAAAATAACAATTACATCGAAGTCACTAATCCGGCGATTTTTATAAGACAGCCAAGTGCGATGATCGAAATTTTTTTACTTCTCCAAAAAAATCCAAAGATAAAAGGCATTAGAGCAAATACAATTCGTCTCATTGAGGCTCATCGTTACCTCATTGGTAAAAGTGTCAGAAAAAGTAAAGTTGCTCGAAAAATTTTTATGGAAATACTCCGTCAGCCTGTCGGGGTATATGGGACACTGAGAAAAATGCATCGGTATGGTGTTTTAGCTTGCTATATTCCTGATTTCAAAAAAATATCAGGACTAATGCAATTTGATCTTTTTCATTTGTATACGGTCGATGAACACATCCTGATGGTTATTCGTAATTTGAGAAGATTTACAATAAAAAAGTTTAAAAATGAGCACATTTTATGCCATGAAAAAATACAACAAATAAAAAACCCAGAAATTCTTTACCTAGCCGCCCTCTTTCATGATATCGCTAAAGGAAAAGGGGGTGATCACTCAGATATAGGTGCAGAATATGTAGCTGAATTCTGTGCAAATCATGGCTTGTCTAAAAATCAAACATCATTTGTTTCCTGGTTGGTAAAAAATCATCTTTTTATGTCTACTGTTGCACAAAAACAAGACATAGATGACCCAGAGGTTATTTATAATTTTGCGAAATCTGTGGGATCTATCAAACGCCTGAATGGACTTTATCTTCTTACATGTGCTGATATGAAGGCCACTAACCCAAAGCGCTGGAATTCATGGAAAGGGGCGCTTATAGATAAACTCTATCAAGTAACATATAAGTTTTTAAATGATGGTTTAGATAAAACGGAGGATACTCACAAAATAATTGAAGAAATAAAATTAGATGCAAACCAATTACTTCGGTCAGAAAACATTAATGTTGATTTACTTTCAAAGTACTGGAGTCAATTTAAAGAAAATTATTTTTTAAGTAATACTCCCGATGCCATTGCATGGCACACCAGTATTTTTTTTAATGAGGAAAGCATAAAAGAAAAAATTAAGGTTTTTATAAGGAAAGAGAAAAAACGTGGCTGCAATGAAATATTAATTTTTGGTCCTGACAAAAATGGTTTATTTTTAGCAACTACTGCAATTCTGGATAAATTAGGGATAAACGTTTTAGGGGCACAAGTTGACATAACAAGTAAAAATTTATCAATAAATAGTTATTTTGTTTTAGAAGAAAATGGCAATTATATTAATTCGACACGGAGTCATGAAATTATTAGTTCATTGAATGAAAACCTCTCTATACCGTTTAAAAACATAGTTATATCTCGAAGGATGCCCAGGATTATGAAAAATTTTGTTCAAAATACAGAAATTATAATTTCACATAAAAAAAATAAAAAATTACACTTACAAATAAAAACACATGATCGTCCTGGTTTGCTGGCATCAATTGGAAAAGTATTGATTGAACATAATATGCGGTTATCTAGAGCAAGAGTTATTACAGAGGGAGAAATAGCTAATGATATTTTCTTACTAGAAGATATAAAAAATAAAACTCAGGTAAACGTAAAAAAATTAGATGATTTAAAAAAATCACTTCTTTTAGCCTTAGATGGGTAAAAAAATTGCCCTAAGGCATCAAATTTATTCGCTCTCTATTAGTTCAAAAGTGTTGCCGTCTGGGTCCCTACAAAAAAGGGCACTTCTTCCACTCTTACTCATTTGAAAAGGAATTTTTAAAGCATTAAGTCTCGCAATGAATAAATTTAATTTTTTTACTTTGAAAGCGATATGTCTATCACTTCCACCGTGTATTGGTCTATTTTCTGAATTATCAGGATTAGGAACTTGCAATAAATGAATTTGTTGTTTTCCAATTTTAAACCAAACACCATCGCAGGATAATTTTGGTCGAGTTTTATCAATTTCTAAATTTAGGAAATTACTATAAAAATTTAGTGACTTATTGACATCCGAAACAATAAGGCTAATGTGATGTAAAAATATCTCCGTCATATTCTATCCTCATTTTTCTTGTGTCCACTAAAAATGGCAATGAGTCCACTAGTAATAATAATCGCGCCCCCTAACCAATCATCCATATTCATGACTTCATCTGCAAGTAACCATGCAGAAATTGCTCCAACAAGGACTTCAAATAGTAAAATAACAGATGATTTCTGAATTGGCATCTGGCTTATTGCATAAACCACAGCAAGTGTTGCAGCAAAATATCCCACTACCCCCAAAATTACCGCACCCATCCAGGTTTTTACACCTACTTCAGGAAGAGGCACATTTAAAAGAAGAATAATAGAACAGGAAACAATGATACCTCCAGCCCATGCAAGCATTGTTTTTAGGGCAATACTTAAATCCTTAAGACGCCTAGTTAACACGTTAGTTAATGCAAAACAAAATCCCGCGCTCAAAGCTAACAAATCTCCGCCTTTTATCGGCCCTGAAAAAATCCCATCATTCCAAAGCATTAGTACCGCCCCACTCATACCAAGAATTAACATTATTCCTGTGATAAACCTAATTTTTTCATCAAGTAACCATCTCCCTAAAATAACAGCCCATAAAGGCGACAGATAAAATAAAATTAATACGCGAGCAACTTCATAATTTAGAACGGCTAAAACAAAGGCTACATTTGTCCACCCAGCTGACAAAACAAGTAAAATAGTAATACCAAGATTATGTGATAATTTCCGAAGATGAATACCATTTAAAATCAATAAAAGAGCCATTGCAGAGGCATAACTAATCAGTAATTGCCATGCTCCTGAGAGCCCCATACTCTCCAAAAATCGAGTAGGAAACCATATAAAGCCCCAGAAAGAAGCCCCATAAAGTAAAGCAATTATAGGTTTCATACTAATATAACTCCCTTCAGTTATAATTAACTTTGACTTTTGCCATATTGTGTATTGCTAACATGAATCCATATTTAGACAAACTTCAATCGTACCCATTTGAAAAATTAAGACTTCTATTAGATGGTGTTAAGCCAATAGTTTCTCATAATATTGCGCTTTCTGTTGGTGAGCCAAAACATGAAATTCCAAATTTTATCTCAAATAGTTTAATCGAAAATATTTCTGGTATAGGAAAATACCCACCAACAAGAGGTTTACAAGAGCTCAGGGAAGCAATTTGTTTATGGCTAAATCGGAGATTCAATGTGCCAAGAGCGTTTCTAAATCCCGAAGAAAATGTTATTCCAGTTACCGGAAGTAGACAGGCACTCTTCGCAATTGCTCAAGCTGTTATTGATGTAGCTAAAAATCCACTTGTGGTGATACCAAATCCTTTTTATCAGATATACGAGGGAGCGGCTTTATTATCAGGTGCAGAAATTCATTATATTCCTTGTACAAAAGAAAATAGTCATTTACCAAATTTAGATCTCATAGAAGAAAAGATTTTAGAAAAATGCCAACTTTTTTATATTTGCTCCCCAGGTAATCCTAGCGGCGCAGTTATGCCGATAGAAAAGATGCAACAACTTATATCTTTGTCTGAAAAATATAATTTCGTCATAGCATCTGACGAATGTTATTCGGACCTTTACTTCGATGAAAATAGTCCTCCTGTTGGCCTTTTAGAGGCCTCCGTCGCTATGGGAAATACATCGTTCAAAAATTGTCTCACATTTCACAGTCTTTCAAAGAGATCGAATGTTCCAGGATTAAGGTCAGGGTTCGTTGCAGGTGACAAAGAAATTCTCAAAAAATTTTCACAATATCTAACATACTATGGCTGTGCCATGCCAATTCATCACCAAATGGCGAGCTGCGAAGCATGGAAGGACACGAAGCATTCAAAAGTTAACAGGGATCTTTACCGAAAAAAATTTGATATGATTAGAGATGTTCTCTCACCGTTAATCGATATACAGTATCCAGAAGCTGGTTTTTATCTTTGGCTTGAAACTCCTGTGAGCGATACGGAGTTTACATATAATCTTTATAGCCAACAAAATATTACAGTATTACCAGGTAGCTTCATTTCTCGAAAAATAGACGGACTCAATCCTGGGGAAAATTTTGTTCGAATAGCGCTAGTGGCACAAATAGATGAGTGCATAGAAGCAGCATCTAGAATAAAACAATACCTTCAAACAATTTAAAAAATTTTCTGTACAGGAGAACCCAATGAGCAACATTGAGAAAATTATAAACGAAGCTTTCGAAAACCGAGAAAAAATAAATCCAAAAAATGCAGATGCTTCGATTCGTGATGCGGTTTTAAGTTGTATAGAAAAGCTTGATAAAGGAGAAATAAGAGTAGCTGAAAAAGTAAATGGAAATTGGACTGTGAATGAGTGGATTAAAAAAGCTGTTCTTCTTTCCTTTAGGATAAATGAAAACAAATTAATAAAAGGTGAATTCACAAATTATTATGACAAAGTTCCATCTAAATTTTCTCATAAAGATACTCAAGATTTTGTTAACTCAGAGATTCGGGTAGTGCCCCCCGCTACGGTGAGAATGGGTTCATATATCGCGCCAAATGTTGTTCTTATGCCGTCATATGTGAATATAGGAGCGTTTGTGGATTCAGGAACCATGGTAGACACATGGGCTACGGTAGGCTCTTGCGCTCAAATAGGCAAAAATGTTCATTTATCAGGGGGTGTTGGGATTGGCGGAGTTTTAGAGCCACTTCAAGCTTCTCCAACTATTATAGAAGATAATTGCTTTATTGGCGCAAGATCGGAAGTAGTTGAGGGTGTAATCGTTGAAAAAGGCTCAGTTATTTCAATGGGAGTTTATATTGGTCAATCAACCCGAATTTATGACAGAGAAACAGACAAAATTCTTTATGGAAGGGTACCAGCTGGATCTGTAGTAGTTTCAGGTAATATTCCATCAAAAAATGGAAAGTACAGTTTATATTGTGCAGTAATTGTAAAAAAAGTTGACGAAAAAACACTAAGTAAAGTAGGAATAAATCAATTACTACGCGATATCTAATACAAAAAAACTAGCAACTCGCAAATAAATATATTTACTCGAGATAAATTATCCGAACTAATATAAGATTCATAGATCTAAAAACAAGATCCATAATTTTGGTTAAGACCGCATCATGTCAAATACAATTGAATTAGCAAAGGAATTAATACAAGAGCCCTCAGTGACACCTGAAGATAAAAACTGTCAAAAAATTTTGATGGAACGTCTATCCCTCATGAATTTTGAGAACGAAACACTAGTTTTTGATGATGTAAAAAATCTATGGGCATGTAGAGGCAATGGCGAACCAATATTTTGTTTTGCCGGTCATACAGATGTCGTGCCAAGTGGACCCCTAAATGAATGGAAATCCGATCCTTTCAAGCCAGAAATTAGAGATGGATTACTTTTTGGACGAGGAGCTGCTGACATGAAAGGATCAATTGCAGCAATGACAACGGCTGTGGAGCGCTTTATATCGAAGAATCCAAATCATAAAGGATCTATCGCTTTTTTAATAACAAGCGATGAAGAGGGAGAAGCAAGGAATGGAACAAAAAAAGTTATTGAAACTTTAGAAAAAAGAAATCAAAAAATAAAGTGGTGTTTAGTTGGCGAGCCCTCATCAACAGAAAAAATTGGTGATACCATCAAAAATGGCAGACGGGGATCATTTGGTTGCAAATTAAAAATAACTGGGATCCAGGGCCATGTAGCTTATCCGCATTTGGCAGAAAATCCAATACATAAAGCAATACCAGCTTTACAAGAACTATTGTCAGCACATTGGGATAATGGAAATGAATATTTTCCACCAACCACATTTCAAATTTCTAATATCCATGCAGGTACAGGAGCAACAAATGTTATTCCAGGCCAACTTGAATTAGATTTTAATTTTCGTTTTTCTACTGAGATATCTCATGAAGAAATCGAAAAAAGAGTTAGGGAAATACTTGAAAAATATAAATTAAAATGCGATTTAAATTGGAACCTTTCAGGTCTTCCTTTTTTAACAGAAGAGGGAGAATTAGTTCGTGCTGCAAAAAAAGCAATCAAGGACTTGACTGGCAATCTATCTGAATTATCAACCGGTGGTGGTACCTCTGATGGCAGATTTATAGCTCCTACCGGAGCACAAGTGTTAGAATTGGGGCCTATTAATTCCTCGATTCACAGGGTCAATGAACACGTAAAGGCTGAAGATTTGGATATTCTCTCAAATATTTATGAGAAGATTCTTGTTGATTTATTAATTGAAGGATAAAAATTTATTCCTCTGTTGTAGGTTGTTTTCTAAAAAATAAATTTTTTTACTTTTCTATTTTATTCTTATCCAGGAGGCCAACTTAATCTCCGTCCTCCGAGCAAATGAAGATGGATATGAAATACTGTTTGACCGCCATGCTCATTACAATTAAAAATAGTCCGGTAGCCATCTTCAGCAAAACCTTTCTGCTTAGCTACCTTTGAAGCAGCTATAATAAGTTGGCCAACTATCGATTGGTCAAGATCACTTATATCATTTAAGGTTGTTATATGCTTTTTGGGAATAAAGAGAAAATGAAAAGGTGCTTGGGCATTCATATCCTCAAAACCAAGTACCAGTTCATCTTCGTAAATAATTGTTGATGACAATTGGCCAGATACTATTTGACAAAATATACAATCACTCATTAATTTTCCTCTAAACCGATAGCTTTTCGTCCGGCGAAAGCATGAGCAAGCGTTCCACTATCAACAAACTCAAGCTCTCCTCCTAGTGGGACACCATGTGCAATTCTTGTTATGGGTATATTTTTACTTTGCACTATTTGGGAAATATAATGAGCTGTAGCTTCACCCTCGACGGTGGTTGTAGTTGCTAAAATTAACTCCTTTACCTTGCCCTCTTTCAGTCTTAATTCTAGTTGGTTTAATCCAATTTCATTTGGCCCAATATTATCCAATGGAGACAATCTTCCCCCGAGAACAAAATATAATCCTCGATAATCTGTGGCCTGCTCTATTGCAATTACATCTGTAGGGCTCTCGACAATACATAAGCTGTTCTTATCCCTTTTCTCATTTCCGCAAATCTTACATAGTTCAAGCTCTGTAAAGTCACGACAGAGGGGACAATGTCCTATCTTTTCAACAGCATTCTTTAATGCTAGTGAGAGAAACTTACCTCCCTCTCGATCTCTTTCGAGAGTATAAAAAGCCATTCTTTGTGCTGATTTCGGGCCCACGCCTGGTAGGCACCTAAACGCTTGAATTAGTTGCTCTAAAAGGGATTGCTCAGGCACTTAATTTCCTTCGCCCTAGAAAGGCAGCTTCATGCCAGGCGGTAAATTAAATCCAGAAGTTGCCGCAGACATTTGCTCTTTACTGAATTCTTCAAACTTATGCACAGCATCATTTACAGCTGCTGCAATTAAATCTTCAAGCATTTCTTTATCATCCTCTAATAAAGAGTCATCTAATTCAACCTTGCACACCTCATGCTTTCCATTAATAATTACTTTTACTAAGCCGCCTCCTGATTCACCAGAAACTTCCTTTTTAGATAACTCCTCTTGGGCTTTTTGTAAGTCCGCCTGCATTTTTTGTGCTTGTTTCATAAAATTTCCAAGCCCACTTTTCATACTTTTATCTCCTTTAATGTCATTTCGTTTCAGAGGGTCGAATAGAGTCATCAATAACTTCAGCATCAAATGTATCCTGCATTGCTAAAATTAATGGATCGTTCGCAATTTCCCTTTCTGCTTGTTGTTGTTTATCTTTTTCTTGCTCTCTCTTTTTTTGTGATGGCGTATTTATGACGGCCCCTACATTAAACTCTATATCTATTTTTTTATTTAAGTGCAAACAAATAGCTTCTTTAAGTCGCTCGGGTGCAATCGAATCGAGCATGGAAGAACAATTTTCATCTACCGTCAAACTTAACTTATTTTCCTGAATTTCTTCAATGTTACAATTCTCAGCTAACTGTTTCGTAATTCCATTAAGCCCTAAATGATCGACTACATTGTACCAATTGGTTTTATTTGAAAGGAAAGCTGGTTTTTGGGAGGAAATTTCTGGGCCTTTTTCATTTACTTTTGGGTCCAAATTATTCATGTCAGTCTCATTTGATCCACTGTTTGAATCAGATTTGGAAGATTGCGGTAATTTTTCCACAACAACTTTGGCATCAATAGAGTCAACAGGTCTAAATGTAAGCATCCTAAGGAGAGTCATCTCAAATCCACTTTGAAAATCCGGGGCATATGATAAATCTCGTTGTCCAATAATTCCAATTTGATAATAGACCTGGATATCTTCTGGTGAAATCAAAGAGCAAAGCTCCTCATAATTTTGCCGGTCTCCCCAATTCTCTTGCCATGTAGATTTTGTTGCTTGAAGAAGACTTATTCTATGAATCAAGTAAAGTAAATCTTTAAGAAGCCCGGAGAAGTCGGGAGATTTTTGTGAAATATTATCTACTTCTTTCAATAAGTTATCAGCATCACCGAAATGAATATATCTCAGTATATCTATAAGTTTCTCAGAGGCATTAATCCCTAACATTTTTCGAGCTTCCTCTTCTCTTATCTCTCCACCCCCAAATGCTATAGCTTGATCAAGAATACTTAGACCGTCTCTCATGCTCCCGTCAGCAGCCACTGCTATCACATTGAGTGCTTTCTCAGAATATTTTATTTTTTCTGAATCTAATATCAATTTGAATTGTGACTGAATTTGCTTTACCGATAATCGATTTAAACTAAATTGGAGGCACCTTGAAAGTACCGTGATTGGAACCTTCTGAGGATCTGTTGTAGCAAGTAAAAATTTAACATGTGGAGGTGGCTCCTCGAGGGTCTTAAGTAAGGCGTTAAAGCTGTGATTTGAAAACATGTGAACTTCATCAATCAAATATACCTTAAATTTTCCCCTTACTGGAGCATAGGGAACATTTTCTAAGAGTCCTCTCGTATCCTCCACACCAGTTTTAGAAGCAGCATCAACTTCAATTAAGTCAATAAATCTTCCGTCATCAACTTCTTGGCATATACTGCATCTTCCACATGGTTCAGATGATACACCTTTTTCACAATTCAATGATTTTGCCAATATTCGAGCAATCGTTGTTTTGCCTACTCCGCGCGTACCAGTAAACAAAAAGGCATGGTGTAATCTATTATTTTCCAGCGCATTGCTTAAAGCACGAACTACATGCTCTTGTCCCACCAACTCTGAGAAAACTTTCGGACGCCAGCGACGTGCTAATACTTGATAAGACATTTATCTAGAGGTCCTTTTAACATTTACAATTTCTCTAACTTTATTTTTTATTTTGCATTTAAGCAAACTTCTTAATTTTGGCGGTAACCCCGTTGGCTATTTCTAGCACACGAATCAGCAGTTATGGCTGCTCCCTCTCGGGCCTGACCAGGTTCACAACTTATCGTCACGAGACACCAACGGGATCACCATAAAAAGCAATTTTATAATGCATGATAAACCCTCTAGGAATAATTTTTTAATCTAAACGATTTAACACAAATAAAATAATTTTTAAAAACTATATTTCGCCCTGTATGTATTGATCTGGATTCCAGCCTAGTTTTTTTGCTCTTTCTATTGCTGATGAATAAATTTTTTTATGTCGCTCCAAAAGCTCAGGTGGTAACCTGGATGGAAGATGAGAATACGGCGCCCAAGCTTCATAAACTAAATCATACAGCTGTTCAATGCGGCCATAAGACCAGCCCGAACAGGTCTCCTCTTCAGGAAGAATGCCGAAAACCCAGGCATCTCGAATTATATTTCCTGTCTGATTCATTGCGCCTGAAGGATCATGCTCGATTCCCTCATAAACCTTGTCTCTATTCACCCCAAAATGCCTCTCAAGAATTTTCCTAATGTGAGGATATCTACAATTATATCTGTATTGAAGCCTAAATTAGCCAATAAAACTGTATAAATTTGTAAAATCACCAAAAAAAAATTTTATAGTCTCTAAATTTCTAAAGAAAAGTGAAAAATAGGAAGAATATTAATATTTTAATGCGCAAAAAAAACCTTTTTTGGGTAAAATAATGGGTTTTCTAGCTTCAATAATCATAATTGCTTATGAATAGTGAATATCCTTACCCTATTGCCAAGATTGGATTAATAGGTGGTGGGCAACTTGGTAGAATGACCGTGGAAGCAGCCAAAAAAATTGGCTGTGAATGCATTGTCTTGGACCCTACAGAAGGCTCTCCGGCTGGCCAGATTGCAAAAAAACAAATAATAGGAAGTCATCATGACGAAGAAAAAATAAATCAGCTTGCTTTAGAGGCTGACCTAATAACATTTGAACTAGAAAACATTAACACTGAGGCATTGCAAAAACTTGAAAATCAGGGATACAAAATTTTCCCTTCCCCATCAGTATTAAGGACAATACAAGATAAACTCACACAAAAAAAATTCCTTAAATCTCATAAAATTCCTTCAGCTGATTTCTTGCCAATAGATACTCCATCAATAGAATTTTTTAAAGGCTTTGGTTTTCCCCTGGTTCAAAAGGTAAGAATGGGGGGTTACGATGGACAAGGCGTCGTGGTAATTGAGTCTGAGGAAGAATTCAAAAAACACATTAATAAAAAATCCCTTATTGAGCGCTTTATAAAAGCAAAAAAGGAGATTGCCATTATAGTTGCCAGAAGTATATCGGGAGAAATAAAAACTTTCCCTCCCGTAGAAATGTCAGTCAGGCCCGGAGAAAATATTCTCGATATGCTCCTCGCTCCAGCTAATATCAGTGAAAAATTAAAAATTGAAGCAGAAAATATAGCTAAAAAAACCGTTGAGGCGCTTCAGGGAATCGGTGTATTCGGCATAGAAATGTTTATAGATCAAAATGAAAAAATCTTAGTAAATGAAATCGCTCCGAGGCCACACAATTCCGGGCATCATACCATCGAAGCAAATATCACAAATCAGTTTGAGCAACACCTGCGTGCGATATTAGACTTACCACTTGGGAGCACAGAAACTTTAATACCTGCTGTAATGGTTAATTTATTTGGTGCTGCTGATGAGTCTGGTCCTCCAATACTAAGAGGATTAAATGAAGTATTAAAAATACCTGGAATTCACTTACACTTATATGGTAAAGCCACTACAAGGCCGTTCAGGAAAATGGGCCATATAACGATATTAGACGCGGATATGTCTGTAGCAAAAGCAAAAGCAGTAAAGGTAAGGCAAACAATAGAGATAGGATCGGAGAGAGAAAAATGAGTGATATTCAGGTAGCTATTATAATGGGCAGTGAATCAGATCTTCCTGTGATGGAGGAAGCGGCTAGTTTCTTAAAAAAATTTGATATCCCTTTTGAGTTAACAATAGTTTCTGCCCACCGAACTCCTAAAAGGCTATATGAATTTGCGGAGACTGCTAAACAAAAGGGTTATCGAGTGATTATAGCTGGAGCCGGCGGTGCAGCTCATCTCCCTGGCATGGTTGCAGCTTTGACTTCAATTCCCGTTATCGGAGTTCCAGTTAAGACTACTTCGCTTAATGGAGAAGATTCACTTCTGTCGATTGTTCAAATGCCCCCTGGGGTACCTGTCGCCACAATGGCAATAAATGGTTCGATGAATGCTGGTATATTTGCTGCTCAAATACTTGCTTCTAATAATAAAGACTTGTTAAAAAAAATCGATGATTATAAAAAAAGTATTGAAAGAAAAGTTATTGATTCTGCCGATAAAATTAAAAAGAATGATTACTAGTTTACTTATATTTATTTATAAAAATGATTATTTTATCGCTGCTATATAACAAATCCAGCCAGCATCAGCATCGGCGTTATCGGCCCTATAAAAGTCACCATCACCATCTTCGTCATCATCATCCCAACCCTGCCAGTATATAATTACATCACTGAAACCAGCATCCATTAAAATATCTTTTATTTCTGGAAGGGTATACATTCGCCAATCATACGTAAAAGCTTCTCTTAAAATTGAACCATCTGGAAAAGAAAAATGAATGTGGCATTTCAAGTGATTAGTAATCGGATTAAATTTAGCCTGATCCCAGATATAATCAAACTCTTGTCCATCCTCTTCTATTTCGCGCTCTTCATCTATCTCTCGAAAGCTATCATATCCACCGAAAGCATCTAAAAATAAAATGCCATCATTTTCAAGATTTTGATAGGCTCCCTTAAAATACTGAAGTAATATTTCCCGCTCTTTGAAAACCCAATAACTAAAATTCATAGCAAGCAAAGCATCAACCTTGGCGGTTTTTATGCCTAGGACATCTCCCTCAATCAAATCTACTCTTTGCCTAGCCTCCTTATTCAGTTTGGATAAATGATGGCTTTTACCCCAATCTAAAACTTTGGGGTCTAGGTCTACGCCTACTGCAAAATTCTTTTTGCTCCTTTTTACCCATTCACAGCAAACATTTGCGGTGCCGCAAAAATCTTCCCGTATTTTTCTAGGTTTTCTTCCCCTAAGGTCTGAAAAGGTAGTATTTACAAAGTCAACTTCCGCCTCAGCACATTGCACTGACAATTCATACAAATGATTACGATCCGCCAAATCAGCCAGACTAGGCTTCTTCTTTTTAAAATTCATATTAACTCCATAGAGCTCTTTTCAAGAAAGAGGACTATACTTGAAACTATCACTCACAGATATCTTAATCCTGAGAAAACCATGGGGGCAAAAATGGGAGTGGCAGAAACAATAGAAAATTTCCTGAAAAACAGGAATATTGACTATCAAGTTATTGAAAATTCTAAAAAAGAAGAAATAAAATCTTCAAATCAGAAAGGCTATTTTTCCGAGAATCAAGTGGCAAAATCAATTTTTTTGGGTGATGAAAGCAGCTATTTACTTGTAATTATTCCTTCCACTCATAGGCTAGAACAAGACAGGCTCAACCAAATATTGGCCAGAAATCTTGAAAACATTGAAAAAGACGAGGCAGCAGGAACCTTTAATGATTGTGACGAAGGCTGCATCCCTACCTTTGGGGAGCCATATGGAATCGATAGTGTTATTGATGCTTCCTTAATGCATGAAGAAACAATATTTGCTAACTCTGGAAAGAAAAAAAGTTTAATAAAAATTAGTGGAAAGGACTTTCGGATGCTTTGTAAAAAAATTACACGAGTTCAAGTAAGTCATCATTTATAAAATACATTTTATTAATATTCCTAGTAATGAGACAATAGAGAACATTGCGTGCTTTATAAATTTTGTTTAATCTGAATGCTTCAAATTAAAAGCTCTTTTTCTTTGTTATTTAATACTCATACAGGAGAGGTGTCCGAGTGGCTTAAGGAGCACGCCTGGAAAGTGTGTATACGTTAATAGCGTATCGAGGGTTCGAATCCCTCTCTCTCCGCCATATAAGTAATCTTAAAACCAGAGGCAATTTATCTACGTAGAATAGCCATCCAGCGCCAAAAGTTCAGTAAACTACCTAAAGATGATGCAACATATGTCCAGGCAGCTGCCTTTAGTATTTTTTTTGAGGCAGAAACTTGGGTTTCATTTAGATATCCATCTTCGAGTAAGGGAAGAGCTTTATTAAAACTTGCATCTAATTCCACAGGAAGCGTAATAAATTGAACCACAATTCCAAAACCCATTATTAAAAAAGCACCGAGAGCACTCACAAGACCAACAATAGGGGCCTTTGATAAAAGGGTCAAAAAAGGTGCTAAAAAAAGTAGAAAAGATCCTACCCTAGCTGCTGAACCTCCAACTTTTGCGAGCTTAGTGCGCCACATAAAAGATGGTTGCTCTAACGCATGTTGAATAGCATGTCCACATTCATGGGCCGCAACAGTGATAGCTGTAAGTGTTCTACTGTTTAATTTATCTTTTGTGAGTCGTACAACGAGTTTTTCTGGATCATAATGATCGCCAAGATCCGTACCCTCAACTTTAATATTTGTTAATTGAAACTTATCAAGCAAATGCCTAGCGAGCTCTCCCCCAGTACCAGGAAAATTATCTTCATCTTTCTTATTGTATCGATTCAAAACTTTCTTCACCCACCATTGTGGTAAATATGTAATTATCAAAAAGATTATGAATAGCCAAAAGTAAATAATCATGAATTAATCTCAATAGCTTGTTTCTCGCCCTTCTTTACATCTACCTTATAGAAAAAAAAGGCTGCCACAGCAAATAATAAGAGGATACTTAAAATTCCTGATCTAGGATTACCTGATATAACACCTATCCAGCCTACCATTATTGGCCCTAATAGAGCTGCGAATCGACCGATCATGTTATAAAGACCAAAAAAACCTCCAATTTTTTCTTTGGGTATAAGGCGAATATAAAGCGATCGACTCAAAGCTTGTATGCCACCTTGAATAAAACCAATCAAGCAGGCCAGGATATAAAACTCTCCACTTGTTTCCATCTTATAGGCCCAAAAAATTACAATCACATAAATTGATATAGCCATCCAAATTCCTAATTTTGGGCCAAATGATGTACCAATAAATCCGAATATTAATGCGGAAGGAAAGCCAACTAATTGAGTAATTAATAAAGCAAGCATAAGACTTTTTGTTTCAAATCCTAATGCGAGGCCATAATCTACTGCCATTCTAATAATTGTATCCACACCATCCATATAGAACCAATATGAGATGAGGAATAAAAAAGCCATTGGAAGTGCTTTAAGCTCCCTCCAGGTTGATATTATTTTTCCCCAAGACGTCTCACCTATTTTCGCTTTCTTTACTGACTTTTCTTTCACGAATACAAGAATTGGTATACTAAAAATAGCCCACCAAATTGCAACGCTCAGAAATGACCATTTCAAAGCTTGAACATTATTAGATAAACCAAAATCTTGGGGGCGAATGACCATCCATATGTTGATGGAAAATAATATTGCCCCTCCAAGATAACCTAAGGCATAACCTAAAGAAGAAACATTTTCGGGAGAGCGATCACCAATTATCAGTGGAAAAAAAGCATCATAACTTACATTAGCAGATGAAAATCCTATAATCGCAAAAATATATAAAAGTAGCGCTAGTGGCCAAAAACCTTGTTGTACTAAAAAGAGGCTGCCTGTCATGGTAATTCCCAAAGCAGCAAATGCGAAAAGAAGGCGTTTTTTCATGCCCACACGATCCGACCAAATTCCAATAAATGGAGATAAAAAGATGATCAATACAGTCGCAAATGAATTTGCTGTTCCCAGCCAAAAAGTGCTTTCCGTTACTATTAAATCAGATGCCCAATAATTTTTAAAAAAAACTGGGAAAAAGCCTGCCATTACGGTAGTAGCAAAAGCCGAGTTTGCCCAATCATAAAGTGCCCAACTCCAGCGCTGTCTTTTCATTTTAAGATTTTGTTCCTACACCTTTATTTAATAGATGCATTGCATAAAAAAATAAAATTGCAATAAAAGCTAATATAATTTGAAATGCAATCCATAGAGGAATATCGCTTACTCCCAAAAGACCATAGCGAAATGCATTTATCATATACAAAACAGGATTTGCAAGAGAAACAGTTTGCCAAATATCGGGGAGAAGAGTTATCGAATAAAAAACCCCGCCTAAATAAGTTAAAGGCACTAAGACAAATGTTGGGACTATAGAAATATCGTCAAAACTATTCGCATAGATAGCATTTATAAAACCCGCTAAAGCAAATAATATTGAGGTCAGTACAAAAATGACGAATGTAATCCAGTAACTATGGATCACTAAATCAGAGAAGAATAAAGAAACGATGGTAACAATAATGCCAACCACTACTCCTCTCGCTACACCGCCGCCAACATAGCCAGCTAAAATAATCCAATTTGGAATGGGCGCAATCAACATCTCTTCAACATAATGTTGAAACTTACCGCTGTAAAAACTCGATACAGTATTCGCATAACTATTAGTTATGACCGCCATTAATATTAAACCTGGAACTATGAAATCAATATATCGGAAACCTTCCATTTCACCGATTTGGTTGCCTATTAAATTGCCAAAAATAACGAAATACAATACCGTTGTAACTGCCGAGGGCAGCAAAGTTTGAACCCATATTCTTGAGAAGCGTAAAATTTCTCTGCTTAATATTGTCTGAAATGCTGTCCAATATACCGAAGAAAAACTCATAAGGTTTCACCATTCTTTATGCTTTTTTCAGTGTATTCGCCAGAAACCATATCCATAAATAGTCGCTCTAATCTATTCTGCTTGTTTCGTAAACTCACAATGTTTATACCACTGCTACTTAACCTAGCAAATAATTCACTCAGACTATGGTTCTTCGTTACGCTTGCCTCAATTGTGCATGTACCAGTCTTTATAGCCTCGAATTCAGTTAAATTGAGTTCTCCGTTAATAGGTGTCTCCGTGTCTAATATGTATGTCTGTTGAGAAAGCCTTCGCAAAATGTCGCTCATAGAAGAATGCTCTGCAATTCTACCATTTGTGATTATAGCTATATTTCGACACAGAGATTCTGCCTCCTCCAAATAATGGGTTGTCAAAATAATGGTGGTGCCTTGTTTGTTGATTTCTTTTAAAAATCTCCACATTGAATGTCTTATTTCTATATCAACGCCTGCAGTTGGCTCGTCTAAAATTAGTAACTTAGGGTTATGAATCAATGCTCTTGCAATCATAAGTCTCCGCTTCATTCCACCAGACAAGTCCCTGGCTTCAGTGTTTCTCTTATCCCATAAATGAAGCTGCTTGAGATAATTCTTTGCTCTTTTTACAGCCTCTTCTTTATTAACACCATAATATCCTGCTTGATTAATCAGTATTTCAATTGGAGGCTCAAATTGATTGAAATTAAATTCCTGAGGTACTAAGCCTATGCAGCTTTTCACGGACTGTGGCGAATGATCCAAATCGTGACCAAATACCTTCACTTCTCCTGAAGTTTTATTTACGAGAGAGCTAATAATACCAATTGCGGTTGATTTTCCTGCCCCATTTGGTCCGAGTAGAGCAAAGAAATCACCCTCATCCACATCTAGATCTATACCCCTTAAAGCTTCTGGGCCCCTGGAGTAGCTTTTCGTTAAATTTTTTATTTGCAAAGCTTTCATTTTTTATCCAATTTAATGATGCATACAAGATACGTTTTTTAGAAAAATTTACCACCCATCAAAACAAAGGTTAAATCACTTTAATTGGTTTAAAAGAGAATTATTTACAAAAATTTTCAAAAAAAAAATTATGCTGGTAGTATTATTTAATTGATAATAAAACTCTTATTTAATTACTATTCTTATGGATCCTTTATCTAACGAGATCTTAATATTTTTAATCTTTATAGCTTTGATTGCAGGAGTAATTGATGCTATTGCTGGTGGTGGCGGCTTATTAAGTTTACCAGCACTTTTATGGGTTGGTTTACCTCCAATAGAAGCGTTAGCCACTAATAAGCTCCAAGGAACATTTGGTACCGCGACAGCATCATGTAAATTTATTTATCATAAAAAAATTGAACTGCGCTATCTTCTCTTTCCAATAATATATACTTTTCTTGGAGCCGCATTGGGTTCAATTATGGTGCAGACTTTGTCAAATGCCTGGTTAAGTAAAATTGTGCCTATTCTTTTAATAATTTTTTCAATTTACTTTCTTACGGCACCAAACATAAAAAACGTAACTCCAAATCTACGATTAAATAATCAAATTTTTGGGTTAACTATCGGATTTACTATTGGATTTTATGATGGATTTTTTGGGCCTGGCACTGGATCTTTTTTTACAGCTGCTTTTGTTATTCTAATGGGCTTGAATATGACGAGTGCTGTTGCTAACACCAAGATTTTAAATTTCACCAGTAATTTTGCATCACTTGTATTTTTTGTATGGGCCGGAAATGTAGTATGGATGGTTGGATTAGCAATGGGTGTTGGGCAAATAATTGGTGCATGGATTGGCTCAAGTTTAGCGCTTAGCTATGGAGGGAAATTAATAAAACCTCTACTTTTTCTTGTTTGTATGGCAATGTCTATTAAACTTTTATTTGATAGTTATATTTAATTTCAATTGCTTACCGTTTGTCTGCTCCCTCCTTTGGAATAAGCATCAGATCTTTTTTGGTAACACCTAATAATAAAATAGAGGTACTTGCCACATAAATAGAAGAGTACGTGCCAACCAAAACCCCCACTAACAGAGCTATAGCAAATCCATGGATTATTTCTCCTCCTAGGAAATATAATGCCAATAATACCAATATTGTTGTTAAAGAAGTAACCAAAGTCCGACTCAATGTATGGTTTAGTGAGGTATTAATAATTTCTTCTGATGTTCCCTTTCTCATCTTTCTAAAATTTTCCCTAACTCGATCATAAACAACAATCGTATCATTTAAGGAGTATCCTATTACTGCCAAGACAGCAGCTAAAACCGGTAAATCAAATTCTATTTGAAAAATTGAAAATAAACCGATGGTAAAAACAACATCATGAATCAATGCTATCACTGAGCCAATGGCAAACTTCCACTCGAACCTCAAGGCAACATACACAAGAATAGCTATTAAAGCGACTAACATAGCCAAAGCGCCATCTTCCGTAAGCTCTTCTCCTATCTGTGGCCCTACAAATTCAACTCGCCTTAAATCTATTGTTCCATTGGCAGCTTCATTTAATATTTTAAATACACGATTACTTATTTTTGCATCTCCCCCTTTCATTTGTGGGAGACGAATCAAAATATCCTTGTTTGTACCAAATTGTTGAACAGAAAAATCGTTAAAACCATTTTCTTTTAATATATTTCTTACTTGGTTAATGTTTGTCTTTTCTGGATAGCCGAGCTCAACAAGTGTGCCACCGGTAAAATCAATTCCTAAGCTGAGACCTCTAGTAAATAAAGAAAAAATAGCAACAATTAATACTAACACTGAAAAGATTAAAGCTAACCTTCTCTTATTCATAAAATCTATCTGAGTATTTTTTTTAAAAAATTTCATAGTTTATTTATATTGATAGTTTTTTTATATTTTTAGAGCCGTATATGAAATTTACTATCGCTCTAGTTCCTATGATTGCCGTAAACATTGAACTTAATATACCTATTGCTAAAGTAACGGCAAATCCTCTTACAGGTCCTGATCCAATAGAAAAAAGAACTACTGAAGCAATAAATGTAGTTACATTTGCATCAAGAATTGTACTGAAAGCCTTGGAATATCCCGCATGAATACTAGCTTGAGGAGTACTTCCATTGAAAATTTCCTCTCTTATTCTCTCAAAAATTAAAACGTTCGCATCAACTGCCATGCCAACAGTCAAAACAATTCCAGCTATCCCTGGCAATGTAAGTGTAGCTTGAAGAATTGATAAAACAGCTACGATAAGAACTAAATTTGTTATTAGTGCAATATTTGCAATAATGCCAAAAATTTTGTAATAAAATGCCATAAAGATCATTACTAGTCCCAGACCAATCATTACAGAAATAAAACCCTGATTTATATTTTCTTGCCCCAAACTTGGACCAATAGTCCTTTCTTCAATAATTTCAATGGGTGCTGCTAATGCGCCCGCCTTCAGTAATAGAGCTAATTGATGGGCTTCAGCTGCACTATCTAATCCAGACGTTTGAAATCTCCTTCCAAATGGTTCTCTTATGGTGGCTATGTTTATGACCTCTTCTACCCATTTTTTTATTGGCTTACCATTATTGTCCCGGCCAACTGTTCTCTTCTCCTTAAATATAACAGCCATTGGCTTTCCAACATTATCTGTAGTTACATTTCGCATTCGTTTAGCGCCTTTACCATCTAAATTTACAAAAACAGCAGGACTTCCTCCCTGCTGATCAAATCCAGATGAAGCACTAGTCATTTGATCTCCGGTGACTATTAATTGGCGTTTAAGTAGCACAGGCTGTCCATTTCGCTCCTGATATAATCTTGTGCCTGGAGGTAATTTTCCAGTTCTTTGCGCTTCAAGCGCAGCTCTTAAATCTCCAGCGACTAAACGATATTCTAAAGTTGCAGTTGCACTTAATAGATCTTTCACTTTTCCTGGATCTTGAACTCCCGGCAATTCAACCACTATCCTTCTATCACCCTGTTGTTGGATAATAGGTTCAGCCACACCTAAAGCATTTACTCGATTTCGTAAGGTAGTAATATTTTGACTAAGAGCTTGCTTTAGAACATTGCTAATTTCAGACGAAGGTAATTCAGTCCGTAAAAGAAAAAATTTTCCATTATTGCTAGTAACGAAATTTAAATTACGAAATTCCTCCTCAGTTAATTCTTTTGCTTCATCGCGTATTTTTTCACTTCTAAATCGAACCTCTATAGTTGAGTCTTCGGTTTTAATAGTCACATAACGAACTCGTTTGGAACGAAGAAATGTTCTGATACTCTCCATTTGTAGCTGAACAGCTTTCTTTAAAGCTGAGTCCATATCAACATCAATCAATACATGAATACCACCTCGTAAATCCAGTCCTAGATTCATTGGTCGGCCGCCTATGGATTCAAGCCATAGTGGTATATCTGGGGATAATGTAAGTGCATGTGTAAATTCAGGAGGTAAAACTTTTGCTATGGTCTCCTGAGCATTCAATTGACTTTCTGGGTCACTAAATCTAATTTGAAGCCTATCTTCAACAGGTTCAATTTTTTTAAAAGGTATTTCTGAGCCTTTTAAAACTTTTTCAATATTATTTTTCATCAATGAGTCTGGTATGTCACCTCGAGTACCAGAAATTTCAATAACAGGATCTTGTCCAAATAAATTAGGCAAAGCTAATACGATGCCAAAAAAAAGTATGCCAAAAACAAGGGAGTTCTTCCAAAGAGGATATTTATTAATCATTTTTAATTTATTATTGTGATTTTATTCTACATTTCCTTCAGGCTACCCTTAGGCATTATTGCCTCTACCGAAGCCCTTCGTATGGTGACAACTGTATTTTGAGAAATCTCGACCTTTATAAAATTCTCACCAATTTCAGTTATTTTGCCCATCAACCCGCCCATAGTTTGCACCTCATCCCCCTTATTAAGTGCATCAATTAGCTTTTTGTGCTCTTTCTGACGCTTTACTTGAGGGCGAATAATGAAAAGGTACATTATTGCAAACATACCCGCTAGTAAGAGCAATGACATACTACCGCTTGCCGGGGACGCAGTCTCAGCAAAGGCATCGGAAATAAATAAATTCATTTATAACTCCAAATATTAAGTTAAAAAAAATAATTATCTTATAAGCTTAAAAAGCATCGTAATTATGCCACAGGAGGATATTTACCGCGAAGAAGATAAAAATCTTTTCTGAAGGTCTGAAATTCTTGATTTTCAATCGATTTCCTTATGGAATTCATTAGACTCTGATAGTAGTAAAGATTGTGAATTGTATTTAATCGAGACCCAAGAATTTCATTGCATTTAAAAAGATGATGTAAATAACTTCTTGTATAGTTTTTACAAGTATAGCATTCACACATAGAGTCTAAAGCACTTGGATCTGATTTATGACAAGAATTTCTTATTTTTATAACCCCTTTATTTGTAAATAAGTGGCCGTTTCTAGCATTTCTCGTGGGCAAAACGCAATCAAACATGTCTATGCCAAGGTTGACTGCTTCCACAATATCTTCAGGTGTGCCAACACCCATGAGATAGTGTGGCTTATCATTGGGCAGTAGATTAGATAAGGTGTTTAAAACTCTCATTCGTTCATCATTGGGTTCACCTACTGAAAGACCGCCGATAGCGTATCCATCGAAATCAATATTGATTAATTTCTCAAGAGATTGCTCTCTTAGATCCGTAAAAATTCCCCCTTGCACGATACCAAAAAGCGCATTTTTACTTGATGAATGAGCATTTTTACTTCGTTCAGCCCATCTGAGGGATAGCTCCATAGAGCTCTTGGCCTCATCCTTTGAAGCTGGAAATGGTGTGCACTCATCAAAAACCATAACAATATCTGATCCAAGTTCATATTGAATTTTTATTGAAATCTCTGGGCTAAGGAAAACATTTTCTCCATCAATAGGTGATTGGAACCAAACTCCCTCTTCGCTTATCTTACGCAATTTTCCAAGTGAGAAAACTTGAAATCCCCCAGAATCAGTTAAAATAGGTTTGTCCCAATTCATAAATTTATGAAGACCGCCATGCTCTTTTATAATCTCAATGCCAGGCCTTAACCATAAATGAAAAGTATTACTTAAGATAATTTTTGCGCCTAAGTCTGAAATCTCTTCTGGAGTCATTGCTTTAACAGTGCCATATGTTCCAACAGGCATGAAAACAGGCGTGTCTATAGTCCCAGAGGGCAGCTCTATCCTTCCTCTTCGAGCAGAACCATCTTTTTTTAAAAGTTTAAAGTTCAAGATTTCAATCCTAAAAATTTTTCATTATGCCTTGAGATCCACATAGCATCCCCATAACTAAAAAATCTATATTGATTTTTTATAGCATGCTTATACGCTAACATAATGCGATCATATTCTGCGAAAGCTGAAACCAACATTAGTAAAGATGATTTTGGTAAGTGGAAATTTGTAACCATGCAATCAGTTACATTAAACTTAAAACCAGGTTTTATAAAAAGCTGCGTTTCACCACAAAAAGGCTCAATGTTTCCCCCTAATGAAGCTGCCTCTAAACTACGAACCGTTGTAGTGCCGACCGCAATTATTCGACCACCTATCTTTTTTGTTTGTCGTACTTTTTCGCAAACATCCTCATTTACTTCAAGCCATTCTCTGTGAAGACTGAGATTACTTAAATCTTCTGATCGAAGAGGCTTAAATGTTCCAGCCCCCACGTGAAGAGTAATTTCTGCAACCTGCGCCCCTTTATCTTTTATTTCTTTAATGAGCTGCTGATTAAAGTGTAATCCTGCCGTCGGAGCTGCCACAGCGCCAGGTCTTTTGGCAAATATAGTTTGATACCTATCAGAATCTAATTGAGTTGCTTTACGATCTATATATGGAGGTAAAGGAATACTTCCATATTTTCTCATCAAGCTTTTAAAATCCTCTCCTCTCTCTAGATGTATTTTAAATAAACCCTCACTTTGTGAGATCAAGTTTAATAAAAAATCTCCAATAATAACTTGAGTTCCTTTTTTTACTTTTTTATTAGTTTTGATATGAGCTGTAGCATATTTATTATCTAAAATTCGTTCGATTAAAATTTCTACTTTTCCACCAGAAGGTTTGTTTCCATTTAATCGAGCAGGCATTACTTTAGTATTGTTGAAAATAAAAAGATCGTTAGGCATTACTAAAGATGTCAGATCTGAGAAACTTAAATCGCGAAAAATATTCGAATTATCAACATATAACAAGCGACTATCGACTCGCGATTTACTTGGGAATTGGGCAATTAGCTCAATTGGGAGCTCATAATTGAAGTCAGATAATTTCATATGTAAACAATTTTATCATATTAATTTTGTCTATCACGATATTGCCGTTATACTTCAGCGCCTGGCCGGGGTGGTGGAATTGGTAGACACAGGGGATTCAAAATCCCCCGGTAGCAATACCTTGTCGGTTCGAGTCC
>MDTD01075579.1_pt1 | contig 147612 bp, 142 predicted proteins | sample 811221 | NCBI WGS metagenome assembly MDTD01 (sample SAMN05326646, study PRJNA326480) | marine metagenome | isolation source: seawater | place: Pacific Ocean: South West | collected 2011
AGAGGAACTCAACTACGGAGTCGATCTATCAACCATCTGAGGGTGGTATCAGATTGATGGGGTGAAGGTGCCCCATCAACCATTAAATCCGTATACCCCGCTTTTTTTGCCATGAGACCGTTCCAACCGTGGGCTTGGCCCTGAGCGGGACTTCCTTCATTCGGTACTCGTCTCATCCTTGCTGGCCACATTGCTATCATCCGCAATCAGATTCATGACGAGCCGGGCCATCAAATCCTTGGCCTTCGGGTCGCTTTCGGCGATCAACAGCGTCAGGGCCGTCAGGCCCTGCTCGTTCAAGGTCAGGCGCATGCCTTCCTGGCGCAGGTAGAGCAGGAACAGGAAGGCGCCGGAGCGCTTGTTGCCGTCCGAGAAGGGGTGGTTCTTGATCACGAAGTACAACAGGTGCGCGGCGCGTTCCTCGCGGGTGCCGTAGAGGGGCTCGCCGAACATGCTTTGTTCCAGGTTCCCGAGGATAGAGGCCAGGCCATCATCCCGATCCCAGGCGAAAAGGTCGCTCGCTTCTCCCCTATCGCGCAGTTCGCCGGCCAGGGCATCCAGGGCACGGCGGGCTTCATCCACGCCCAGCACACCGCGGGCCGGGCGGGCCCCGGGAGGCACGCCCAGCGCGCCTTCGTCGTAGTCCTGGAGCAAGCGCCAGGTGCGCGCATAGCCGAGAATCAGACCGATCACTTCCTGCCCGATGTCGGAGACCAGCTCTTGTCGGGTCAGGGTCTGCCCGAGCAGTTCCACGGCCTGCTCCAACTCGGCGAGGCCCTGCCGGGCCAGACGGTGCTCGTTGAGGCTGTAGCCCTGGGTCAGATGTTCGCGGAGGATGCGAGTGGCCCACTGGCGGAAACGCACGCCCCGCTGGGATTTGACGCGGTAGCCCACGGAGATGATGACATCGAGGTTGTAGTGAGCCGTGTTGTAGGATTTCCCATCGGCGGCAGTTATCCGGAATTTCCGGATAACTGAATCCTCGACCAGCTCACCCTCTTTGAAGAGGTTCTTCACGTGTTCGTTAATGGTCCGAACGTTCTTATCAAACAGCTCCGCCATCTGCTTCTGGCTGAGCCAGACCGTCTCACCCTCCAGGCGAACCTCCACCGGCCCGGTATCCTCCTCAAAAATGACGATGTCACTCACACAACCTCCTTATCGCAATCATCCGCACTGGCCATATTGACAGTACATTACACGAAGGTACACTCACTTGAGGAGCCTAGAAACTCCAACAGGCGGGCAAAGCCGCACCCCGGAAGCACTGCGGCTTTTTTGTGCCTAGGCCATCCCTGGCCGGCACCCTTGTGCCCGAAATCCGGGACGTAATGGCCGGGAGGTCCGGCGAATACAAAACCTGCTTGCAGGAAATAGTCGGAGCAGTACCTGTTGCTGTTTCTCAAAGGTACCTGGCTGGAACAGGCAGGGTTCACCATTGATACGCCCGTCTCCGTGACCGTGGAGGACGGGCAACTGTCGATTGTTCGGGAACGTTGTCGGTGAGGAGATGGCCCCGGCTTTAGGCCGGGGCTTCTTGCCACCTATAGAGGCAGAAGGCCGGGCTTGACAGAACTCATCCATGGCTTCGCTGCCATTGCTAAGACACAGGAACTCAAACGCGATTTTCGTCGAAAGTATAGTGTTGAAGTAAGTCAGCATTAGGAGTTCGGGTATGCGTCGCCTCCAGCCCGGACACAGTAAAATTCTCCTGGACATCGGACTCCGGAACCAGAACGTAATGCCAAGGCTTGTCACCGGTCTTAGCGCTGATCTCGGTAGCCAAATAGCACCATAGGCTCGCTGCGTCCGCTTTGCGCAGAACGTCGACCGCATTCATTTCCGACTGCCTTTTGACCTCGATGATAAGTTTTGCTGTGTCTGTCTCGACAACGAAGTCCGGCTGATACGGAGCTCCATGGCTATCAAAAATCTTGAATTGATTAGGCCCAGGTTTCATCCAGAGCCGTACCGAAGCATCCTTTTCAAGGACAATGGCCAGTTTTCGTTCAGGATCAGAATCGAACTTGGCGTATTGATAACAGCCTTTCGAGAAGCCGTTAAAGATGTACTTCCGGATGTCCTGCTTCTGATCAGGCGGGGTTTTAAAATCCCGGATGAAGCTTGCCCCAGCGCTATCGAAGGTCTGCGGTCGAAGCTCACCGAACGCGGAAGTTAGAGAGACCCGGTAGTCCGTATGCTCTCGCCACATGTTTTGCTTCATCTGCGAGAAAATGCTTTCAGCCATGGCCTTGGTATGGCCGCGGACCACGCTGCGGGTCATCTCTTCATCGCCCTGGAAGCGGTTGCGCGTGTGATTGACCGCTTGTTCGGCCAAATCGTACAGGATTTCCGCATGAGCATCGTAGTCAATTTCCGGATAGTCGATCAGGCGGGCAACGACATGGTCCTCTAGACGGTTCGCGGTTTCGGCTTCGTCCTCGCCAGAGATTGTCGACGTCTTCTCCGTTCTCAAAACCTGGATGAATAACTCTCGTGACAAAGGCTGAAAGTTCCAGCTTTTCATGTCTAGGTCGAAGCGCCGGAAGCCGAAAGATGTCTGCTGCTGCGGCGTGATCGTCAACGCGGGGATAGCCAGCGTTCGCTCTACAAAATACCCGCAGACTTCTTCCGCCACTGCAACCGCCCGCTCAGCCGTCATACCGCCGAGAATTTCATAGGTTCCTATCTGAGAAGCGATAGCGGTCTCAGCGATACGCTGAACCACTTTTGGATTCTTCAGCTCTCGTATGGAAGAAACCTCTTTGCTGAGTTGCGGGATGACAACATTGAGCACTGTCCGGGCGACCTTCAGTTCTTCAGGTGTGCCGAAGCTGAAAGGAGCTTGAGGCGGCGCTGCCTGGGAGGACTTAGTGACCGGCTGCGTCAGGATTTCCTTGCCCTTATCACCATCGGTCACGACGGCTGTCGACCCAGCTTTGGCCTCGGCTTGGGCCAGCATCTGATCAACGATGGACGGCGTAGAAACGGAAACGGGCTTGGACGGCGGCACATCCCCTCCGTCGCCTATCGTCACCTGCTTCAGCTTCCGGGTGACGCCATTTTCTTCCTTTGCCTTTTCGATCAACTCATTGAACCGCTCATGGGCGATGACGGTCAAGGTATCGACGGCCTCGACACCCGTCCGCTTACCGTAGGGCAGACGCAGGCCACGACCTAGGGTCTGCTCAGTCAGGATATCCGAGGCTGAGGCCCGCAGCGGCACAATGGTGAAAAGGTTCGAGACGTCCCAGCCTTCCTTCAGCTTGTTGACGTGGATGACGATGTCCGTATCGCCGGTCTTCTCGATGTTCAGCAAGCGTTGTGCGTTCTCGTCGCTTTCCTCGCCTTTCAGCTTAGAATGGATCTCGGCCACCCGGCCTCTGTAACGGCCACCGAAGAACTCGTCGGACTGGATAAACTCATTTATCTGCCGGGCATGGGCCGTATCCTGCGTCACCACCAGCACGAAGGGGTGGATCACCTTCACGTCGTTCTGGCGGGCATAGGTTTCCAGCGCTACCTTGACGTGCTCGTGGTAGTGGATGCCGTCCTCCAGCTTTATGCGCTCCAGCGTGGCTTCGTCCACCGACTTCGGATTGAAGTTCGCCCGGGTGCCGACCGCAGGTTCCTTGACGTAGCCATCCTCCATCGCGTCCGGCAAGTCGTAGCGATAGACGACGTTCTTGAACGGCTGCGATTTCGCGCCAGTGGTCTTTGGGGTTGCCGTCACCTCGAGTCCGAGGATCGGCTTCAGCTCAGCGATCGCTCGTGCCCCAGCCGAACCACGATAGCGGTGCGCCTCGTCCATCAGCAGAACCAAATCATCCAGTTCGGAAAGATAGGAAAAATAACTTTCCCCGATATACTCTTGAAGCCGCTTGATGCGGGGAAGCTGACCTTTGCGCTCGGAGGACTTGGTATCGGCGTTGATCTTCGAGATATTGAAGATGTTGATGATCGCACTTTCTTGGCCGAACAAATCACTCCCTCGCACACCGCGGCCCTCCTCATAGTTCTCGGCATTGACGATCAGCGGCGCGTTATGCGCGAAGGCCTCGATACCACGGAAGACGTATTTAGAGCTCGACGGCTGGAAGTCGGAGAGCAACTTCTCATAGATCGTCAGGTTCGGGGCCAGAACGAAGAAGTTCCGACTTTTGCCGGTCATATAGAGGTAGCTAATAAAGGCGCCCATCAGGCGCGTCTTGCCTACGCCGGTTGCGAGGGCAAAACAGACGCTTGGGAAGTCACGCTCAAAATCCTCAAAGGTTGCGTCGGCCAAGTCCCCATAGACCTCCCGCACCGCGGCGCGGGCCATCTCAACGTCGGCTCCCTTCTCCGGCCCCACAAGGTCGACGATATCATCGAGCCGACGCAGCGCCTCAGCCTGCGGCTTACGCAACGACAGGCGCTGGTTGATCTGAAGGACGGCACGTTTCGGGTCGGAAGCTTGCATGGCTCAGTCCTCCTCCCCGCCAAACAGATCGGGGATGCCTGCGGCTTTGTCTTGGGCCGATTTCTTCAGCTTAGGTGCCTCGTCGGTATCGTCTTCATCATCCTCTAGCATTGGTAGCGCGCTGATTTTCAAGGAATAGTCATCCTGACCCCATTCGCAGCGGTCAAGCACAACGCGGGGGATCTTTTTCAGCGTCAGGTTTGTCAGGTTTTCACCCTGGGCCTCGTAGGCCATGCAGCAGATCAGCAGACTGCGATCCTCGCCAACCTCGTCGGAGATAGCGCGGAGCTGCTCGATAGTCAGGCTGGCCGTGGTCACGTAGATGAAGTCATTCTCGGAGGCCTGGCCGTGCATCCAGTAAGCCTCGGTCGAAGGGGCATAAACATAGTTGAAATGCTTACACATGGCCTCTGCCAGCATTTCAGCATTGTAATCCTTGCTGATAACCCAGTTGCCCCAGACATCCTTCTGGAGCAATGAAGGGGCTAGACGGCAGAAGCGGAAGCCACCGCCACCATTCCAGTTGACTGCCTCAGTAATGCCCCCCTTGTCCGTGCCGTCTACAACACTCTGCAGACGAGGCACGATATGGGTGATGGCGTGTTCCCCAAGTTCAACCATAATCCAACGACGCCCCATTTTATGGGCTGCTGCGCCAGTCGTTCCGGAGCCCGCAAATGAATCGAGAACTAAATCACCAGGTTCGGTCGATAGTTCGATACACCTTTTAACAAGAGCCTCTGGCTTCTTTCCTTTTGGAAAATCAACCCCCCCTTCGTTGTGAAGATTGTTAGAAAGAATATCATCCCAAATCGAAGTGAGAGGCTCCCCAGACACCAATTTTCCATCAACTTCTTTTAGTTTATCTCGATAAAACAAAAGGCGCTGACCACCGACAAAGTACATATCGGACAAAGGCGCCTCCCTTTCCAGTCTGAAAACCTCATCAGGACGATATTTCGAGCGGTCTATCATCTCTCTCGCCGCGCTACTCACTGCATTATAGTTAGGGCGAGCTGGCTGAATTACACACTCTGCATTCTGATGAACAAACTCTGTAACAAGCTCTTCAAAATCGCCACCTAGTTCTTTTTTCAGGCCGCGCTCAGGCTTTCCCAGGCTCTCGGCGAACGCCTTCATCAGTGTTGTGAAGCGCCAATTCGAGTGATCCATTTTTCGGTTGACGATAAATCTATTGTACCGAGTATCACGCCCACCGCTTCGCTCAACAAATACTCTATTTGGTGACCATCTGTTCTTGTTTTTTGCGTATATAAGGAGGAAGTTAGAAGTACTAACCACCCCCGGGTTAATAGATTTATGCCCAGTTGCAGATCCCTGCTTAAATGTGACAATGGAGACACGATTTACCCTACCGAATATCTCATCGCATATCACTGTGAGGTAGGCAAGTTCGTTGTCGTCAATATGGATGAAGATGCTGCCGTCATCCGAAAGCAAGCGATGAAGGATCAGCAGGCGTTCCCGCATTAGAGAAAGCCAGATCGAGTGCTCCAAGCCATCTTCGTAGTTTGGAAGTGCCTGCTGGGTATTGAACGGCGGGTCTATATATATGCACTTAACCTTCGACAACACGCCAGGATCGGTCTCCAGCGCTTTCAACGCCAACAGATTGTCGCCATGGATCAGCATGTTATCGAAGATATCACCCTCACTCCGCATGCTGGCATGGTATGAAAACTTCGGCTCTTCAATCAGAATACGCGGCTCCAGCCGCGGGCGGTTGTCCTTGCCGATCCAGGTCAGCTCGAGTTTGGTTTTGGCGGCCATCAGACGAGGCTCCATCGCACAGTAAACAGGGTCGTCATTTCGGGGGTCAGGTTCAGCTGATCCGCGATGTCGTCAAGCATGATCTCACGCTCCCGATCGATCTCTCGCAGGCGCGTATAAAGCTGGTGCTGGAGGTCATCCACCTGCCGCTGTAAGGCCTTGGCCTCACGCTGCAGAGCGACTTTCTCTTCCAGCCCCAGCGTGGCACGGGCCAGTTTCTTCTTCCCGGTCGCTTCCTTATTCAGGGCTCTGATCTGCTGATCAAAGGACACCTTGGCATCCTCACGCCAAGCGTCGAGGCGCTCTTCCTCTTCGTTCAGGAAGGAGCTAAGCCGGTCTTGCGCCACACCGACAATCTCGGTTTGGCGCGCGTTGAGGGATTGGGTGAGCTCGCCCTCGGGTAGCGCTTGCCCGCCGAGACCGGAGGTAGTCGCTGGCACATAGAGCATCCGGGCGGCGGTTTCAGGATCAATCGCCGTTCCGCTGTCATTGAAAGCGGCGAAGATCAGCTCGTCGTAGGTCTTGGCCGGAGTATTCAGCCGGACTCGCGCAACGCGCATCCAACCCGATTGCCCCCTGAGCAGGGCAACGTCGCCCATGTTGCCTTGATAGGCATCATAGTCGAAGCGCAATGCGGCGGGGGTCAAATCGTGATTCCTGGCCTGCTGGACCAGCTTATCGGCCAGCCCTTCATCGCCCAGGCGGAAGAAGCGCCAACCGCGCTCATCCGCCTCGGGCCATTCGCTGGACCAGGTTTCGCCCGCGTAGTCGAAGCGTTGCGCATGGTCGTCGTGAAAGCGGGCTTCCGGCAGCTCCGCTCGTGCGACGCCGAGGAGGGCACGCTTGAAATCGCCGATAGCTGAGTGCACGGCCTCCTTTCGACCAAGGAGTCGTTCAATTACCTTGTCGTCCATCTCGGCCAGCAGCTTGTCACGGGCGTTCCTCTTCGCCTCGTCGATCTCAACGCTGAACTCTTCCTGAAGGCGGTCAAAGGCGGCGTCGATCTGGTCCGTGGTGCGGCAGGACTGAACGATGTCGAGAATGCGCCGCTCAATGTCCACGCCGGACTCAATGACGCCTAGGACCTCATCCGAAGAGCCGAAGACGCCTTCGAAGAGCTTGAACTTCTGTTCCAGAAGCTGGTGGATGCGCGCTTCTGCGTGGTTCTTTCGGTTCAGGAAGTTGATAACGGTGACGTCGATCTTCTGGCCGTAACGGTGGCAGCGGCCAATGCGCTGTTCAACCCGTTGCGGGTTCCAGGGCAGATCGTAATTGATAAGCAGGGAGCAGAACTGGAGGTTGATACCTTCAGCTCCAGACTCCGTCGCAATCAAAATTGTGCGGTCGCTGCGGAAAGCGTCGACGATAGCAGCCTTCATGTCGGCGGTCTTCGAGCCCGATACGGCATCGGTACCAGCGTGCTTTTCCAGCCAGGCCTGATAGAGCGCCTTGCTGTCCGTATCAGAGTTTGAACCGTTGAGAACCACGGTCTGACCTTCGAAGCCGCTCTGCTCGAGCAGATCGCGCAGATAGGTCTGGGTACGGACTGACTCCGTGAAGATCACGGCCTTTCGCTTGCCGCCCTTTGAGATAATCTCGTCGAGGACATTCGGCAAGCAGTCTAGAAGAGCTTTACCCTTAGCGTTATCCGAAATGGACGCGGCCAGATCGCGATACTGCATGAGCCGTTTGATTTCGGCCTCAAGCCGGGCCGGATCAACACGCTCGGCGTCTTCAGTCTCGTCCTCGACCGCGTCGGCTTCCGAGCCGGAATCTGCCTCACGCCAGTCGTCGGCTTGATCACTGAAATCGTCGAGGTCGTCAAGCGTCTCTGCCCCGACAACACGCTTGCCCTCAAGCCTGCGAATCATCTTGTCGAGCGTCCGCATGACCGCGAAGGATGAAGACCCGAGAATCTTACGCAGCATGAGCGTCACGAGATGACGGCCGTTCTGCCCCAAGGCGATGGTGCTGGGGTCTTGCAGGTATCCCGAAACTTTCTCGTAAAGCTCGGTTTCCAACCGTCCAGGCGTGAAGTCGAATGTCTTAGGAAGACGGTTCGTATAACTGATCAAGCCTGCGCGCTGAACCTGACGTCGCAGGGTGCGCTTGCAGATCGGTTCCAAACGTTTGGCCAGAATTGCTTGGGACGTGTGCCCATCGCGCCCGCCAAACTCGCTTCGAAAGGCCTGTTGTGAGCCAAAGTACGTGTCGTCGATAATGCTTATCAGGCCGTACAGCTCCATCAGATTATTCTGAAGCGGGGTCGCGGTAAGAAGCAGCTTATGGCGACCAGCCAGCGCCTGGCGAAGCACGGACGCGCGAGAGTTTTCAGCGGCTTTATAGACATTGCGCAGCTTGTGAGCTTCGTCGAAAACGACAAGGCTCCACGGCGTGCACCGGAGAATATCGGCAATTCGGGCGGCATACTCGTAGGATACGATGATAATGCCTGAACCCTGTCCAATAGGATTCGGAATGCCTTTCTTTTCTAGATCTCTTACGCGCTTGGTATCAAGAATAAACGAGGGTAGCGAGAACTTCTCGCGCAGCTCAGTGGCCCACTGTTTTCGCAGAGATGCAGGAACGATAAGAAGGATGTTTCGCTCGCGTTCCCACCAGCGCTGGCTGATGACCAGAGCTGCCTCGATGGTTTTTCCCAGGCCGACTTCATCGGCCAGGAGAACTCCCTTCGAGAGTGGAGATCGAAGAACAAAGGTCGCGGCGTCGACCTGATGAGGGTTTAGATCCACTTTGGCCGCAGAGAGAGATTGGGTTAAAGCATCCTCTTCCTGAATACCTTCTGCAGTCAGGTGGTGAGCAAAAAATTTCGATTGATAGTTTGTAAATTGGGATACCAAAATAATCCGCTCCAAGCCCCTCGCGCGACATTTTACGCGATGATCATTTAGTCACTTCAAACCATCTTTTCGTTATTTTTTCCGATATCTTAGCTTACAAATCGGAAAATTCTTCATTCAGAAACAAGCCTATACATGCATTCAACTTAAGGCATTGTCAGGAATCATAGCATCATTATTAGGCTTCATCGTCGCCACCGGCTTGCCAGTGTTTGGCGATACTCGAACAGTGCCAGACGCGACTTCACTCCCACTCAATCATAGCCGGCGGCTTGGACGAAATGTCATACGTTACCCGGCTGATCCCCGGGATCTCATTAATGATCCGACTGGAAACCTTCTCCAGGAATTCGTAGGGCAAATGCGCCCAGCGGGCGGTCATGAAGTCGATGGTTTCCACGGCGCGCAGCGCGACCACGTATTCGTAGCGGCGGGCGTCGCCGACGACGCCGACGGATTTGACCGGGAGGAAGACGGCGAAGGCCTGGCTGGTTTTGTGGTAGAGGCCGGCGGCGTGCAGTTCCTGGATGAAGATGTGGTCCGCGAGGCGCAGGGTGTCGGCGTAGTCCTTTTTGACTTCGCCGAGGATGCGCACGCCCAGGCCGGGGCCGGGGAAGGGGTGGCGGTAGACCATGTCGTAGGGGAGGCCGAGTTCGAGGCCGATTTTGCGTACTTCGTCTTTGAACAGCTCGCGCAGGGGTTCGACGAGCTTGAGCTTCATGTGCTCGGGGAGGCCGCCCACGTTGTGGTGGGATTTGATGACATGGGCGCCGCCGGTTTTGGAGGCGGCGGATTCGATCACGTCCGGGTAAATCGTGCCTTGGGCGAGCCAGTTGGCGTTGGTGAGCTTGGCGGCTTCGGCGTCGAAGATGTCGATGAAGGTGTTGCCGATGATCTTGCGTTTCTGTTCCGGGTCTTCCACGCCGGCGAGGCGGGTGAGGAAGTTGTCCTCGGCGTCGACGCGGATGACGCGCACGCCCATGTGGTCGGCGAACATTTCCATCACCTGGTCGCCTTCGCCGTGGCGCAGCAGACCGTTGTCGACGAAGACGCAGGTGAGCTGGTCGCCGATGGCTTTGTGCAGCAGGGCGGCGACCACGGAGGAGTCCACGCCGCCGGAGAGGCCGAGGATGACGTGGTCAGTGCCGACCTGTTCCTGGATGGCGGCGATGGCGTCGTCGATGATCTTGGCCGGGGTCCAGAGGGCGTCGCAGGCGCAGATTTCGCGGATAAAGCGTTCCAGCAGGCGGCCGCCCTGGAGGGTGTGGGTGACTTCCGGGTGGAACTGGACGCCGTAGAAGCGTCTGTCGTCGTTGGCCATGCCGGCGATGGGGCAGCTGTCGGTGGTGGCGGTGACGACGAAGCCGTCGGGCACTTCGCCGACGCGGTCGCCGTGGCTCATCCAGACGTCCAGGTATTCGGTGCCGGCTTCTTCGTGGTCGATGATGCCGTTGAGCAGCTCGCTGCCTTCGGCCTTGGCGACGCGGGCGTAGCCGAATTCGTGTTTTTCACCGGCGACGACGGCGCCGCCCAGTTGCTCGGCCATGGTTTGCATGCCGTAGCAGATGCCCAGCACGGGCACGCCCTGTTCGAAGGCCGCTTGCGGGGCGCGGGGCGTTTCGGCGGCGGTGACGGATTCCGGGCCGCCGGAGAGGATGATGCCTTTGGGGTCGAACTCGGCGATGTCCTCGGCGGTGGCGTCGAAGGCGCGGATTTCGCAGTAGACGCCGATTTCGCGCACGCGGCGGGCGATCAGCTGAGTGTACTGGGAGCCGAAGTCGAGGATCAGGATGCGCTGGGCGTGGATGTCTTGCATGGTCCGTTTCCGGTTAGGCCGGCGGTTGCGGGCCGGTTTAAATGCAAAGGCCGGCGGGTAGGCCGGCCGTTTTGGTTTGTTTGGTCTTGCGGTAGGAGCGGCCGGGCGGCGTTCCGCTTTAGCCGCGATTGGGCCTTGATCGGGCCCCGGTTGATCGCGACTGAAGTCGCTCCTACAGCGTTATCACGGGGCCGTTACCCGACTGGATAATTCGGCGCTTCCTTGGTGATGGTCACGTCGTGGACGTGGGATTCCTTCATGCCCGCGTTGGTGACCTTCACGAAGTAGGGCTTGGTGCGCATTTCTTCGACGTTGGCGCAGCCGGTGTAGCCCATGGAGGCGCGCAGGCCGCCCATCAGTTGGTGGACGATGGCGCTCATGGGGCCCTTGTAGGGCACCCGGCCTTCGATGCCTTCGGGCACCAGCTTCTCGATGCCGGCGGCGGCGTCCTGGAAGTAGCGGTCGGAGGAGCCGGTCTTGCCGGACATGGCGCCCAGGGAGCCCATGCCCCGGTAGGCTTTGTAGTAGCCGCCCTGGAACAGTTCCACTTCGCCGGGGGCTTCCTCGGTGCCGGCCAGCAGGGAGCCGATCATGATGGCGTGGGCGCCGGCGGCGACGGCCTTGGCGATGTCGCCGGAGAAGCGGATGCCGCCGTCGGAGATCAGCGGCACGCCGGAGTCCTTGAGCGCCGCGGCCACTTCGGAGACGGCGGTGATCTGCGGCACGCCGATGCCGGCGACGATGCGGGTGGTGCAGATGGAGCCGGGGCCGATGCCCACTTTCACGCCGTCGGCGCCGGCTTCAACCAGCGCCTTGGCGGCTTCAGCGGTGGCGATGTTGCCGCCGATCACGTCCACCTCGGGGAAGTGTTTCTTGACCCAGGCGACCCGGTTGAGCACGCCCTGGGAGTGGCCGTGGGCGGTGTCCACCACGATCACGTCCACGCCGGCTTCCACCAGCGCCGCCACCCGTTCCTCGGTGCCGCCGCCGGTGCCCACGGCGGCGCCCACGCGCAGGCGGCCCTGGGCGTCCTTGCAGGCGTTGGGATAGCGGGTGGCTTTTTCGATGTCCTTGACGGTGATCATGCCGCGCAGGGCGCCGGATTCATTGACCACCAGGATCTTCTCGATGCGATGCTTGTGCAGCAGCGCCTGCACTTCGCTGGCGTCGGCGCCCTCGCCCACCGTCACCAGGCGTTCGCGGCCGGTCATGATGTCGGCCACGTGCTGGTCGTAGTCGGTGATGAAGCGGGTGTCGCGGCTGGTGACGATGCCCACCACCTGCTCGCCTTCCACCACCGGCACGCCGGAGATGTTGTTGGTGTCGGTGAGGTTGATCAGCTCACGGACGGTGGCGTTGGGGCTGATGGTGATCGGGTCCTTGACCACGCCGGATTCGAATTTCTTGACCGCGCGCACCTGCCGGGCCTGGTCGTCCACCGGCATGCTCTTGTGCAGAATGCCGATGCCGCCTTCCTGGGCCATGGTGATGGCCAGGCGGTGTTCGGTGACGGTGTCCATGGCCGCCGAGATCAGGGGGATGTTCAGCTCGATATTGCGTGTCAGGCGCGTCTTGAGCGAGACCTCGTTGGGCAGCACATCGGAGTGGGCGGGCAGGAGCAGAACGTCGTCGAACGTCAGTGCTTCTTGCGCGATTCTGAGCATTTTGCACCCCTAGGCACAGAGAGAAACTGGGGGAGTCTGGACCCCGGAGCGCCGGGCTGTCGCCGGCCGGGAAGCCGGGTCGGGCGGGGAGGAGCCGGCGCGAGGGCGAACCAGGGGCTCCGTTAAATTAAGCCGGATAATATACCGTAAATTAACCCCTCCCGGCAATCGAAATGCATCGCCAGCAGGTGGCTCGGTGGCCGCTTTCAGCGGCCGATGCAGGGTGAAGGATGCAGGATACAGGCGCGGATGGGGCCCTCGTATCGGAGAGGCCATGGTCGCGAAAAAGCCATGGGGTGAGGGCATGTGCCCAAGACATGCGCGGGCACGGCCTGGCGTTCAAGCACGGCCCACCCCGCGCGCCTGTATCCTGAATCCTTCACCCTGCATCGCGATTTCTGGCCGGCAAGGCCATAAATCGCTACATTGCGCGCCATGGACCCATCATCGCGCAGCCAACCGTATTCCGTCAGCCGCTTGAACCTGGAGGCCCAGGGCCTGCTGGAGGGCAGCTTCCCCTTGATCTGGCTTCAGGGGGAGCTGTCCAATCTGGCGCGGCCCCGCTCCGGGCACATCTACTTCAGCCTCAAGGACGAGCGGGCCCAGGTTAGCGGGGCCATGTTTCGAAACCGTAACAGCCGGCTGCGTTTCCAGCCCCGGGACGGCCAGCAGGTGCTGGTGCGGGCACGCATCACCCTGTACGTGCCCCGGGGCGGTTTCCAGATCATCGTCGAGCACATGGAAGAGGCCGGTGAAGGCGCCCTGCGGGCCCAGTTCGACGCGCTCAAGGCCAAGATGGAAGCCGAGGGGCTGTTCGCCCAGGAACGTAAGCGCCCACTTCCCGCCTGGCCCCGGCAAATCGGGGTGATCACCAGCCCCAGCGGGGCGGCGATCCGCGACATTCTGCATGTGCTCGAGCGGCGGGCACCGTCGATTCCGGTGCTGATTTTCCCCACCCCGGTGCAGGGCGCCGAGGCGCCGGCGCAAATCCGCGCGGCCCTGGAGCGGGCCACCGCCCGGGGCGATTGCGACGTGCTGGTGATCGGCCGGGGCGGCGGCAGTCTGGAGGATCTGTGGGCGTTCAACGACGAGGCCCTGGTGCGGGCGGTGGCGGCCAGCCCGGTGCCGGTGGTGAGCGCCGTGGGCCACGAGGTGGACGTGGCGCTCACCGATTTCGCGGCGGACGTGCGCGCGCCCACGCCGTCGGCGGCGGCGGAGATGATCAGCCCGGACGGCGAGACGCTGCTGTCGCGGCTGTCGGTGCTGGCGCGGCGCCAGCGGCAGTTCATGGGCCTGGCCCTGCGCGGCCAGCGCCAGCGGCTGGAGGGCCTGACCCGGCGGCTGCAGGCGCGCCATCCGGAGCGGCAGCTGGAGCAGACCCGGCAGCTGGTGGATGAGCAGCAGGCGCGGCTGGCCCGGGCCCTGCGCCAGCGGCTGGCGTTGCTGCAGAGCCGCTGGCGGCCGCTGGATGTGCGGTTGCGCCAGCAGTCGCCGGCCCAGCAGGTGACGCGGCAGGCCCAGCGGCTGGCGGAGTTGCGGCGGCGGCTGCCGGTGCCGCTCACCCATCAACAGCGCCATCTGGCCCAGCGCCTGAGTGGTCTGGGCCACCGGCTGAATACCGCCAGCCCCCTGGCCACCCTGGACCGGGGCTATTCGCTGACGCTGGTGGATGGCGAGCCGCTGCGCTCGGTGGAGAGCCTCCAGGAAGGCCAGACCGTGGAGACGCGGCTGGCCAAGGGCTCCTTCGAGGCCACCGTCACTCGCGTTAACCCCCCGGAGTAAGCCGGCGCGGAGCCCGCCTTGTAGGAGCGACTTCAGTCGCGATTCGGCCTTGGAAGCACGTACCACCGCCGCAATCGCGACTAAAGTCGCTCCTACAACAAAGTATCAGGCGGCGGCGAGGAAGCGGCTGAGCAGGTTGGCGAGCAGGTTGCGGCGGAACGGCTTGGCCAGGTGGGCGTCCATGCCGGCGGCCAGGCAGCGCTGGCGTTCCTCGAACATGGCGTTGGCGGTGAGCGCCACGATGGGTACCGGGTCGCGGCCGTTTTCCCGTTCCCGGCGGCGCAGGGCGCGGGTGGCTTCCAGGCCGTCCATGATCGGCATCTGCACGTCCATGAGAATGCAGTCGAAGTGCTGCTCGCCGGCCAGGGCCAGGGCGCTGGCGCCGTCGCCGGCGGTGACCACTTCCAGACCCAGGTGCTCGAGCATGCGCCGGGCCACCAGCCGGTTCACCTCGTTGTCTTCCACCAGCAGCACCCGGCCGCGCAGCCGTTCGGGGCGGCGCTCCCGTTGATTGGTCTCGGTGAGCACCGCCGGGCGGGTGCGCGCGCGCAGGCTGAGGGTGAAGCAGCTGCCCTCCCCCGGTTCGCTGATAAGGGTCAGATCGCCGCCCAGGATCTGCGCCAGGCGGCGGGCGATGACCAGCCCCAGGCCGGTGCCGCCGAAGCGCCGGGAGGCGGAGGAATCCACCTGGGAGAAGGCGCGGAACAGCTTCTCGCGCTGTTCCGGGCTGATGCCGATGCCGGTGTCGCGCACGTCGATGGCCAGGTCGATCATGTCCTGGTGCTGGTCGCAGATGCTCACCTGCACGCGGATGCCGCCGGCGTCGGTGAATTTCACCGCGTTGGAGATCAGGTTGCTGAGGATCTGCCGCAGGCGGGTGGGGTCGGAACGAATCTCCAGGTCCGCCAGGCAGGCGGCGCCTTCCAGGCGCAGGAACAGGCCCTTCTCCCGGGCCAGGTAGCGGAAGGTGCCGACGCAGTTGTTGAGCAGCGGCACCGGCGCGAAGAAGGTCTGCTCCACTTCCATGCGGCCGGCCTCGATGCGCGAGAAATCGAGGATGTCGTTGATCACTTCCAGCAGATGGCCGGTGGATTCCAGGGCGGCCTCGGTGTATTCGCGCTGCTCGTCGTTCTGGCGGGTGGTTTCCAGTAGCTGCAGCATGCCGAGCACGCCGTTCATGGGGGTGCGCAGTTCGTGGCTCATCATCGCCAGGAAGTCGCTCTTGGCCTGGCTGGCCTGCTGGGCCTGGCGGTGGGCATCGCGCAGCTCGGTGATGGCGTTCTGCTGGTCCTCGCGGGCCTGATCCAGGCCGGCGGCCAGGTCGTTGATGTTGGTCTGCAGGTCCGCCAGCTCCCCTTCCAGGGGGCGGGTGCCGCGGGCCTGGTAGTCGCCGCCGCGGATCACCCGCACCAGCCGGGACAAATGGCTGACCGGCTCGGCGATGCGCCGCGCCAGGTAGCGGGCGATCAGCAGGCCCACCACCACCGCCAGCAGGGCCGGCAGCAGGCTGGCCACCAGAATTTCCTTCTGCCGGGCCAGGATGCGCCCTCGGGACAGGCCCAGCACCACCTCGCCGATGCGGTCCGGCTCGCCGTCGGCGGTGTCCAGGCCGCCGCCGATCAGCGCCGGCTGCCGGTAGATGCCGGCGTGGAAGGCGAGCACGGCGCCGGTGTCGTCCCGGGATTCGCCGACGCGCAGCAGTGGCTCGCCGTTTTCGTCCAGGAAGGCCACGTAGCGCACGTCCGGGCGCTCCAGCACCATGCGCGCCTGGCGGCGCAGGTCGGAAACGTTGCCGGCGAGCACCCCGTATTCGGCGCCGGCGGCCATTTGCTGGGCCAGGAAGCCGCCCAGCTGGCGCACCTCGTTGTCGGCGTCCTGGAAGCGTTGCCAGGTCAGGGCCACCAGCACCAGGACCAGCATGATCAGGGCCGGGATCCCCCCGAGCCATTGCAGCTGTCGGCGAATGCCGCCGGTCAATCTCATGGCGAAGTCTCCAGAATGCGCTCCAGTCGCGCCCGCTCGACCAGGTTGAGACCGTAGGCGCGGGCCACGTGGTCGTTGACCGCCAGGGAATAGTGGCCGGCGAAGCCCTGGGCCGGCCATTCCCCGTCGCGCCGGCGGGCCTCAAGCCGTTCCAGGGCGGCGCGGGCCAGGTCGCTCAGGTCCAGGTAGGCGCTGGCGACGCTGCCGGCGTGCACGAAGTCGGCACCGGGGCCGAACACCGGCACCCGCTGGCGGTAGCTGGTGAGCAGCACCAGTTTGGCGGCGCCGGGGCCGAACAGGGCCTCGTCGTCGGGCAGCAGCAGGGCGTCCCAATCCGGCAGGTAGCGGCGCAACAGCGGCGCCAGGCGGTCCGGGCGGGGCACCAGCACCGCCTCCAGCAGGCGGCCGCGCGGCATGCTGAGCGGCGGCGCCCAGGCGCTGGCCGGCCCCAGCAGCACGCCGACCCGCCCGGCCTCGGGCATCAGGGCGCTGATCAGCGCCAGTTGGGTGGCCAGGGGCACGCCGCGCCAGATGGCGGAGCAATCGCAGCCCGAGGTCACCAGCCCGGCGGCGGAGCGGGGCACCGCCAGCCCCAGCAGCGGCCCATGGCCGGGGTTGGCGAGTTCGGCGCGGAAGGCGGTTTCGCCCAGGGCCAGAGTGACGGCGGCGCCCTGCTCGACCATGGTGACGCGGCCGCCACCGGCACTGTCCAGGGCGGCGGCGAAGCGTTCCGCCACGGCCGGGTCCTGGGCACGCAGACGCACCGTCAAGGGCTCCGCCCAGGCCGGGGCCGTCCACAGGGCGGCGGCCAGCAGCACGCAGATCGCGCGCCCTAGGCGGGCGATCCCGAGGCTCCGTCCTGTGCTGCCTGTCGCGTCCTTCATGGTCCCCTCGCTGGGTTCGACGCTAGAAGTTCACGGTAACCGTGAGCCAGTAGCGTTGATCATCCTGATACTCGTTTTCCGCGAACACCACCGGTTCGCTGTTGAGCGGCTGCTGCACCTGCAGCCGCCATTCCCATTCAGCGCCGGCCAGCCGCTGGCGCCAGCCGAGCTGCGCGTCCAGGCGCTCGAAGGGGTAATCGTTGTAGTCCCGCGCCAGGTAATAGCCGGTGGACCACCACCAGTCCCGGCGGAACCGCCACAACCACAGGGCGCTGGCGCTGTCCCGGGCAGCCAGGCGCGTTTCGGTGGCGCTGGTGGCGCGGGTGTGGATGTGCGCCCCGGTGAGCCGCAGCAGGTGGCGGCCGGAGGGGCGCCAACTCAGTTGCGCCTCGGTGCCCCGGTGGGACACCTCGCTGTTATTGTTCGGCTCGAAGTTGAACGGGTTGAGGGCGCCGCTGACCAGGTCCCAAAGTTCTTCCTGGAAATAACGCACGTCCAGCTCGAAGCCGCCCAGGCCGCCCACGGCGAAGCGCCCGTAGTAGCCCAGCTCCCGGGAGCGGATGCGTTCCGGGTGCAGGGTGCCAGGGCTGCGCTGGGTGACGAAGAAATAGGCCGGGTCCCAGCCAAGCAAGCCCTGGCGATCGCCGTAGGGGCCGGACAGGCCGCTGATCGGCAGGTTGATGCGGGCCTGGTCCTCGTAGATGTCCGGGGTGCGCAGGGCGCGGGCGTAGACCGCGCGCAGGGTGTGCCCGGGCAGCACTTCCCAGTTGACCCCGGCGCGAGGGCTGAAGTGGACGCCGCTGATGTCGTCGTGCTCCCAGAAGCCGGCCAGGTTCACGGTCACCGGCGGCAAGGGTTTCAGTGCCAGGCTGGTGAACAGGCGGTGGCTCAGGTTCTCGGCGGTGCCGGACAGGAACGCCTGGGACTCGGCCCGGTCCTGGCGCAGGTTGAGGCCCGCCACCAGCCGCGCCCAGGGGCGCAGTTGCAGGGTGTCCTGGAGCTCCAGGTCGTAGCGCTCCTCGTGCACGTCCAGGTAACCGGTGCCGCAGAAGGGCCCGCCGCCGCTGGCCTGCAGGGTGGCGTAGCGGTTCTGGATGCCCGGGTCGGCGGCCGCGCTGGCCAGGGTCTGGCCGATGTCGCCGCCGTTGGCCAGGTAGAGGTCGCGCAGCTCCTTGGCGTAGTAGAGGCCGCCGCCGGGGCCCTGGGTGCCGGTGATCGGGTCCCGGTAGCACAGGTCCAGGTTGATGTCCTCGTTGTTGTACTGGCCGTAGAGGCTCACCTTGAACTGGTGGCGCGGCGACACCTGGCGTTGCCATTCCAGGCCCAGGAAAGCACGCTCGGCGCGCTCCTGACTGTCGTCGCGATAGTCGGCGATGGCTTCCAGGGCGCTTTCGTTGGGGCGATCCAGGCGGGTGCGGCTGCCGCCAGCGTACACCGTGAAGGTATCGCGGGGGTTGAGCTCCCATACCGAGCGGCCATCGAGGGTGGTGACGCGTTTGGCGTCGCCGGTGTCCAGGGGCGGCACGTCGGCGTCGTAGCCGTGGTCGCGGCGGTCGTTGAGGCTCAGGCGCCAGGCGCCGTTGCCGAACTGGTGGGCGGCGGCGACACGGCTGTCGAGGATGCCATTGTTGCCGGCGCGCACCCGGGTTTGCTGGCCGTCCACGTCGCGGGGGTCGCGGGTGATGATGTTGATCACGCCGGCGAAGGCGTTGGCGCCGTAGGCGGCGGAGGCCGGGCCCCGGGTCACCTCGATGCGCTCCACGTCCTCCAGGGCCACGGGGATGGCGTTCCAGTTCACCCGGGCGAAGCCGGGCTGGTAGACGCTGCGGCCGTCCACCAGCACCAACATGCGGCGCTGGTCGCGGGCCTGGGTACCGTGGTAGGCCACCGAGGGCAGGTTGCCGTCCGCCTTGGCCACGCTCATACCGGGCACCAGGCGCATCACCTCGTAGAGCTCGCGGGCGCCGCTGGCGAGGATCAGTTCGCGGTCGATGACGGTAACGCTGGCGGGCACCTCGGAGACCGGCTGGTCCAGGCGCGCCGGCGTCAGCACGCGCGGCGCCTCGGCGTCCGCGTCGTCGAACTGGCCCCAGGCCGGAGCCGCCAGCCCCAGTGCCAGCAGCGCGCATCCCCCAATGCGTCTCACGAAGTCCCCCTAAGCGGCCTTCGGCCGCGATTCAGGTTACAGGATGCAGGATACAGGAACTGGCACGGTGCCCTCCCTTCACCCTGTATCCTGCATCCTGTATCGCGGCCAACGGCCGCTTACTTTTTAACGTGCTTCATCATGCGCCTCTTGCGCTTGATCTGGCGGTCGGTGAGCTGATTCTTGCGCCCCTCGTAGGGGTTGTCACCGGATTTCAGTTCCAGCCGGATCGGCGAACCCTCAATCTTCAGCAGCTCGCGGAAGCGGTTTTCCAGATAACGCTGGTAGCTGTTCGGTAACGACTCGGTGCGGTTGCCGTGGATCACCACCGTGGGCGGGTTGGAGCCACCCAGGTGCGCGTAGCGCAGCTTGGCCCGGAAGCGGCCATTGCGCGGCGGCGGATGGCTGTGGGTGATGTCCTGCAGCATGCGCGTGAGCGCGTTGCTGCCGAGCTTGAGGAAGGCGGATTCCCAGGCCCGCTCCACATAGCCGAACAGATCCCCCACGCCGGTGCCGTGCAGCGCCGAGATGAAGTGCACCTTCACCCAGGGCACGAAATGCAACCGCCGCTCCAGTTCGGTTTTCACCCATTGCCGGTGGTCCGGCTCCAGGCCGTCCCATTTGTTCACCGCCACCACCAGGGCGCGGCCGGCTTCCAGCACATAGCCGAGCAGATGCAGATCCTGGTCGGTGATGCCGTCGCGGGCATCCACCACCAGCACCACCACCTGGGCGGCGTCCACCGCCTGCAGGGCCTTGATCACGGAAAATTTTTCCACCGCCTCGTGGACCTTGCCGCGACGGCGGATGCCGGCGGTGTCGATCAGCACGTAGTCGCGGGGGTCGCCGCCGTCCTTGGGCTGGCGGGTAAAGGGCACCTCGATGCTGTCGCGGGTGGTGCCGGCGTGGTCGTAGACGATCACCCGCTCCTCGCCGAGGATGCGGTTGATGAGCGTGGACTTGCCCACGTTGGGCCGGCCCAGCACCGCCACGCGCACGGTGTCCGGGTCCTCGGGGACGGCCTCTTCGTCCTCGGCGTCCGGGAAGGCGTCCAGCACGGTGTTGACCATGGCGCGCACGCCACGGCCGTGGGCGGCGGCGATCGGGAACAGGTCGGTGAGGCCCAGGGCGTAGAAGTCCGCCATGGCGGTTTCCGGGTCCAGGCCGTCGGTCTTGTTAACCACCAGAAACACCGGCTTGGGCAGCTTGCGCAGCTCCATGGCCACCTGTTCGTCGGCGGCGGTGAGGCCGGCGCGGCCGTCCACCAGGAACAGCACCGCGTCCGCTTCGCCCACCGCCTGGCGGGCCTGGTCGGTCATCGGCCGGTCGATGCCCTCCTCGCTCTCGCCGATGCCGCCGGTGTCCACCACCGTGTAGGGGCGTTCGCCGAGCTTGCCGTCACCGTACTGGCGGTCCCGGGTGAGCCCGGGGAAGTCCGCCACGATGGCATCGCGGGTGCGCGTGAGGCGGTTGAACAGGGTGGATTTGCCCACATTGGGGCGCCCCACCAGGGCGATTACCGGTTTCATTCAGGGTCAGTCCCGCTCTTCGAGGCGGTAGGCGGCCAGCTTGCCGTCGGCGCTCAGGGCGTAGAGCACTTCGTCGTAGACCACCGGGGTGCCGGCGAACGGGTCGCCGTCGTGGTGGTAACGGGCCACCAGTTCGCCGGTGTCCGCGTCCATCCAGTGCAGGTAGCCCTCGAAATCGCCAACGGCCACCAGGCCGTCCTGGACCACGGTGCCGGTGAGGCGGCGGCCGTAGAGTTTGTCCTGTTGCCACAGGAAACTGCCGCTGCGCTGCTCGGCGGCGCGCACCAGGCCGTCACTGTCGGAGACGAACAGCGAGCCCAGGTAGGAGCTCAGTTCCTGGTGGCTGGAGAGGTCCTTGTTCCAGTAGGGGCGGCCGTTTTCCCAGTCGAGCACGGCCAGCTTGCCCTGGAAGGTGGCCGTGAACACGCCGCCGTTTTCCACCAGCAGGCTGGAGTCCACGTCCACCAGGCGGTCCAGCTCGGAGCGGCCGGTCGGCTCGGCCACACGCCGCTCCCACACCGGGGCGCCGGTTTCCAGCTCGATGGCGGCCACCTTGCCGCTGGCGAAGCCGGCGTAGACCCGGCCGCTCTCGATCACCGGCTGGGCGCCGCCCATCAGGGTCAGGTTGGGCACCGTGGTTTCGTAGTCCCAGACCTGTTCGCCGGTTTCCGTGTCCAGGGCCTGCACGTGGCCGTCGATGGTCTGAAAGATGGCCAGCAGCCCGTTGCTGGTCGGGTCGGCCATGATCTCGCTGCTCACCGGGGTGCGCCAGAGTTCCTCGCCGGTTTCCGCGTCCAGGGCCACCGCCTCGCCTTCGCGGGTACCGTAGAGCACCTGGCCGTAGCCGGCGTACAGGCCGCCGGAGATGCGGTCGCCGGTCTTGGCGCGCCACTGGCGCTTGCCCTTCTCCCGGTCGAAGCCGTACACGCGGCCGTGGATGTCGGCGGCGAACACGCGCTGGGCGGTGACCGCCGGGCGCAGGGTGACGGCGCTTTCCTCGACGCCGTCACCGGCGCCGGAGCGCCACAGCCGGTCCACGTCGAAGCGCTTCTCGAAGTCCGGCAGCGGATTGGGTTCGATGGCGTTGGGGTTGCTGGAGCAACCGGCCAGCGCCATCACGCAAAGCAGTACGGCGGCCGCGGGGGCGGAAAACGAATATTTCACGAATAGAGGCTCACGATTGGGACTTCAGATCGTCGAGTTTCATTTGCACGCGGTCCCGGGCGGCGCCTTCGTCCAGCGCTTCCAAAGCGTCGCCGTAGGCGGCGCGGGCCGCGTCCCAGTTTTCCCGGACGCTGGCGATGTCCCCCTTCAGCTCCAGCGCCTGGCCTTGCCAGGCCTCCGGGAAGGTGCGCGCGATTTGCTCGCCGGCGGCGTCCAGTTCGCCCTGGGCGACAAGGACACGGGCCAGCCGCAGGCGCGCGGTGTATTCCAGCTCGCGGGTGGCCGGGTCCTCGGCCACGGTGGTGAGCTGTTCGGCGGCGGCGCCCAGATCACCGTCGTCCACGGCGAGTTTGGCCAGGGCCAGGTGTGCGTAGTCGGCGTAGGCGCTGCCACCGAAATCCTTGATCAGGGTATCGGCGGCGTTGCGGACCAGGTCCGCGTCGCCTTGCTGGCCGAGCGCCGTCATCATGGCTTCGTAATGTTGCGACGCCTCGCCGGCCTGGCCGGCGCTGTGATCCTGCCACTGGCGCCAGCCGAGCAGCGCGCCGATGGCGAGCACGATCACGATGATGGTGGCGGTGCCGTTCTTCTGCCACCATTCCTTGAGCCGTTCGGCCTGTTCTTCTTCGTCGCGGATGTAGTCGACCACCCCAGTTTCTCCTTAGTCGGCCAGGCGGGCGGCCAACCAGTGGGCCACCTCGTCCTCGTTCAGTTGCTGTTGCTCGTCTTGTTCACGCAGCGGTTTCACCGCCACCTGCCCGGCGGCCACTTCGTCCTCGCCCAGAATCAGCGCGTAGCGGGCGCCACTGCGGTCCGCTTTCTTCATCTGGCTCTTGAAGCCGCCGCCGCCGCAATGGCATTGGATGCCGACGCCCGGCAGGGCGTCGCGCAGACGCTCGGCCAGGGCCAGTGCCTGGGCCTGCACATCGCCCATGGCGGTAATATAGATCGCCACCGGGCCGGGCAGTTCCTGACCCTGCTTTTCCAGCAGCAGCACCAGGCGTTCCAGCCCCATGCCGAAGCCCACCGCCGGGGTCGGCTTGCCGCCCAGTTGCTGTACCAGACCGTCGTAGCGGCCGCCGGCGCACACCGTGCCCTGGGCCCCCAGCGCGTCGGTTGTCCACTCAAACACGGTTCGCCCGTAGTAATCCAGCCCGCGCACCAGGTTGGGGTTGATCACGTACTCGATGCCGGCGGCCTCCAGCAGCGCCTTGAGCTGCTCGAAGTGATCGCGGGCCTGGTCGCCCAGGTGGTCCGCCAGGCGTGGCGCGTCCCGGAGCACTTCCCGGGTGCCCGGGTCCTTGCTGTCCAGCACCCGCAGGGGATTGCGCTCCAGGCGGTTCTTGGAGTCCTCGTCCAGGCGCTCGCGGTGCTCGCGCAAAAACGCCACCAGGGCGTCCCGGTAGCGGGCCCGGTCGTCCGGGTCGCCCAGGGTGTTCAGTTCCAGGGTGACCTGGTCCGCCAGCCCCAGGGCCTTCCACAGGCGGGCGGTGAGCAGGATCACCTCGGCGTCGATGTCCGGGCCGGCCATGCCGAAGGTTTCCACGCCGATCTGGTGGAACTGGCGGTAACGGCCGGCCTGGGGGCGCTCGTGGCGGAACATGGGGCCGGTGTACCAGAGCCGCTGAGTCTGGTTGTACAGCAGGCCGTGTTCCTCGGCGGCGCGCACGCAGCCGGCGGTGCCTTCCGGACGCAGGGTCAGGCTGTCGCCGCTGCGGTCCTCGAAGGTGTACATTTCCTTCTCGACGATGTCGGTGACCTCGCCGATGCCGCGGGCGAACAGCTCGGTGCGCTCCACGATGGGCATGCGGATTTCCCGGTACCCGTAGGCGTTGAGCACGGCGCGGGCACGCTCTTCCAGCCACTGCCAGAGCGGGGTCTGCTCGGGCAACACATCGTTCATGCCGCGTACCGACGCGATCTTCTTGCTCACCGGTTCTCCTTCCTTAAATTCGATTATTCGCTGCGCGCGATGATGCCCTTGGCCTCGTCCTCGCGCATCTTTTCCACCTTGGCGCGCACCATGCGTTCCAGCTCGTCCACCAGGGTTTCCTGCTTGATGTGGTGGCTCTTCTGGCCGTCCAGATAGGACAGATTGTTGGGCGTGCCGCCGGTGAGGCCGATGTCCGCTTCCTTGGCTTCGCCGGGGCCGTTCACCAGGCAGCCGATCACCGCCAGATCCACGGACTCGTTGATGTCCTCCAGGCGCGCTTCCAGCTCGTTGACCGTGTCGATCACGTTGAAATTCTGCCGGGAGCAACTCGGGCAGGCGATGATGTTCACGCCCTTCTTGCGCAGGTTGAGGCTCTTGAGGATGTCGAAGCCGACGCGGATTTCCTCCACCGGGTCGGTGGCCAGGGAAATGCGGATGGTGTCGCCGATGCCTTCCATCAGCAGGCCGCCCAGGGCCACCGCCGACTTCACCGTGCCGGAGCGGAACGTGCCGGCCTCGGTGACGCCCAGGTGCAGGGGCTGTTCGATCTGGCTGGCCAGCTTGCGGTAGGCCTGCAGGGTCATGAAGACGTTGGAGGCCTTGACGCTGATCTTGAAGTCCTGGAAGTCGTAGCGGTCCAGGATCTCGGCGTGGCGCAGGGCGGATTCCACCAGGGCGTCGCTGGTGGGCTCGCCGTACTTGCGCTGCAGTTCCTTTTCCAGGGAGCCGGCGTTGACGCCGATGCGGATCGGCACGCCGTGGTCGCGGGCGGATTCGATCACCGCGCGCACCCGGTCCTCGCGGCCGATGTTGCCGGGGTTGATGCGCAGGCAATCGGCGCCTTCGTCGGCCACCTTGAGGGCGATCTTGTAGTCATAGTGGATGTCCGCCACCAGCGGCACCGCCACCCGGCGCTTGATGCGACCGAAGGCCTCGGCGGCCTCCATGGTGGGCACCGAGACGCGCACGATGTCCGCGCCCACGCCTTCCAGGGCCTGGATCTGGGCCACGGTGGCGTCCACGTCGCAGGTGTCGGTGTTGGTCATGCTCTGCACGGAGATGGGCGCGTCGCCGCCCACGGGCACATTGCCGACGTGGATCTGGCGCGATTTGCGACGCTGAATGGTCATTTCCGGTTCCATAACCTGCTTCCTGAAACGTTCGGACTGTAGAGAATGTGGGCGCGTTCCGGGTCGAGAACAAGGGCGCTCAGGGCAAGGTCACACGCACCACGTCGCCGGAGCGCTGGCTGGGCAGGGCGAGGGATTCGCCGTTGACGCTCACCGACGACACCGCGGCGGCGTCACCCGCGGTGAGCCGGAACGGGGCCTCGCCCTCCAGGGTAACGCTGTCGCCGGCCTGGCGCTGCCCCTGGCTGAGGGTGGCGCCGCTGGCGTCCACCACCTTGATCCAGCAAACCCGGGAGAAAGACAGACGAAGGCGGTCGACGCCGTCGTCCGCCGGGGAAGGTTGGTCGGCGGCGGAGGCACCCGCCGCGTCCGGGGCGCCGGCGTCGGCCAGCTCGGACTCACCGGCCGGCGGCCGCGACATCGGCTGGGCCGGGGCCGGGCCGCTGCCGTCCGGGCTGGGCGGCGCGGTGTCGCCGGCCGGGGCGCCGCCGTTCTCGGGAGCTGGCTCCAGGGTGTCGTCGGCGGGCGCCACCGGCTCGTTGTCCTCGGGCAGCGCCGGCTCCGGGGTGCCACCGTCCGCCGGGGCGCTCTCCTCCGCCGGCGCGCCGCCGTCCGGCGCCGGGGCGCCGGGGACCGCGCCGTCCCGAGGCCACAGCCACCAGCCCAGGGCCACCACCAGCGCCACCACCAGCACCACCAGAAGTGGCAGGCGCCATTCCCTGCCCCGGGGCGTGTCCTCCTGGGCCTCCTGGTCGCGCTGGTCCTCGGCGCTGCGCTGGGCGTCCACTTCCTGCTGGAAGCGGCGCGCCAGCTCCTCGGCGGGCAGCCCCAGGAAACGGGCGTAGTTGCGCAGGTAGCCCTTGATGAACGGCGGCTCGGGGAGCCGGTCGTAGTCGTCTTCCTCCAGGGCGCGCAGGTAGGACAGCGACAGCCTCAGATGCTTGGAGACCTCGTCCTGACTCAGCCCCTGCTCTTCCCGGGCCCGGCGCAAACGCTCGCCGGGCAACATGGCCTCTTCGTCCACGCTCATTCAGCTCCCTCCTGCCCGTTGCGCCAGTCCCGCCAGAGCCGGAACTCCCGACTGCCCGGGTAGAGATTCTGCAGCGCCAGCTCGTAACTGGATTGCTGATCGCGCTTGCCGAGCGCCGCGGCCAGGCGAATGCCCACCCACAGCGCCTCGGCGCTCTGCGGACGCACCCGGCGCTCGTAGTCGCGGTAGTAGTCCCAGCCCAGCTTGGGCCGGCCGTCGTCGTAGTAGAGGCGGGCCAGCTCCAGCAGCACCTGGCTGGAGCGGGGATTCAAACGCAGGGAGCGGACATAGGCCTCGCGGGCCTGCTCCGCCTTGCCGAGCGCTTTGTAGGCCGCGCCCATGTTGCTGAACGCGCTGGCGCGGCCTTCGTAATTGGGGTCGTTGGCGGCGCGCTTGAACTTGTCCAGGGCCTCTTGGTAGCGGCCCTGGGAAAACAGCAGCGTGCCGTAGTTGTTGAGCGCCGGGGAGTAGCGGCGGTCGGCGCGCAGCGCCTGCCGGTAGTGGTATTCCTCCTGCTCCGGGTCGCGCTCGTAGTTGTACAGCAGAGCCATGGCGTTGTGCGCCTGGGCGCTGTCGTCGTTGAGCGACAGGGCGCGGGAGAAATGACGCCGCGCCTCGGAGGGGTTACCCATCTGCAGGTACTTCATGCCGGCGGCCACCCGGGTGGCCACCGCTTCCTGCACGTTCACTTCGTTGCCGTCGCCCCCTTCGGTAACGGTCATGCAGCCGCCCAGCGCGCCCAGGGTGGCGGCGAGGGCAAGCGTGAGGACGAACTGTCGAAGCGTAGGGCTCATTGCGCGGGCGCTGTATTGCTGTCCGGTTGTTCGGCGCGGTGGAAAATGGACGCCTTCCATCGCTCGCTGCGACGGGTGCGGTCCTTCACCTCGCCCACCAGCTGGCCGCAGGCCGCGTCGATGTCGTCGCCGCGGGTGGTGCGCACCGTGGTAAGCACGCCATTGTCATTCAGGAATTTATGGAATGCCAGGATGTCCGCCTTGCGGGAGCGGTCGTAGCCGGCATGGGGGAACGGATTGAAGGGAATCAGGTTCACCTTCACCGGGATGCCCTTGAGCAGCTTGACCAGCTGGCGGGCGTGCTCCGGCTTGTCGTTCACATCGCGCAGCATCACGTATTCCATGGTAATGGTGTTGTGGCGATGGGTGATGTTGTCGCTGTAACGCTTGCACGCCGCCATCAGCTCCTTGAGCGGATACTTGCGGTTGAGCGGCACCAGTTCGTTGCGCAGCTCGTCGTTGGGGGCGTGCAGACTCAGCGCCAGGGACACGTCCAGGTCGGCGCTGAGCTGATCAATCTTGGGGATCACCCCGGAGGTGGACAGGGTGATGCGGCGCTTGCTGATGCCGTAGCCCAGGTCGTCGCGCATGATGCGCATGGCGTCCAGGACCGGCCCGTAGTTCAGCAGCGGCTCGCCCATGCCCATCATCACCACGTTGGTGATGGGGTGCTCGCCCAGGTTCTTGCGCGGCCCGAAGGAGCGGCTGGCCTGCCACACCTGGCCGATGATCTCGGCGCTGGTCAGGTCGCGCTGGAAACCCTGCTTGCCGGTGGAGCAGAAGCTGCAGTCCACCGCGCAGCCCACCTGGGAGGAGACGCACAGGGTGCCGCGGCGACCGTCGGGAATGAACACGGTCTCCACGGCGCCGCCGTTGTCGGCCTCGAACACCCATTTGCGGGTGCCGTCCCGGGAGATGCCCTCGTGGAGCACCTCGGGACCGCGAATCTCCGCCACGCGGGCGAGTTTTTCGCGCAGGGCCTTGCCCACGTCGGTCATTTGCTCGAAGTCATCCACCTGGTGGTGGTGGATCCACTTCAGCACCTGCTGGGCACGGAACTTCTTCTCGCCCATGGCCAGGAAGAACTCCTCCATGGCCGGGCGCGTGAGTCCGAGCAGATTCACCTTGTCGGTCTTGACCTCGTGGGCAGTCATGCTTCTCCTCCAGGCACCCGTCTTAGCGGGTGCGCGGGCAGATTTCCTCGTCGGCGAAGAAGTAATCCACTTCGCGGGCGGCGGATTCGGTGGAATCAGAACCATGGACAGCGTTTTCGTCGATGGTTTCCGCGAAATCCGCGCGGATGGTGCCGGCTTCGGCGTCCTTGGGGTTGGTGGCGCCCATCAGGTCACGGTTTTTCTTCACCGCGTCCTCGCCTTCCAGCACCTGCACGGTCACCGGGCCGCTGGTCATGAAGCCGACCAGATCGCCGAAGAAGGGCCGTTCCTTGTGTTCGGCGTAGAAGCCTTCGGCCTGCTCACGGCTCAGGTGCAGCATTTTCATCGCCACCACCTTCAGGCCCGCTTTCTCGAACCGGCCCAGGATTTCGCCGATCGCGTTCTTGGCCACGGCATCGGGCTTGATAATAGAGAGGGTACGCTCAACAGCCATCTGTCTGATCACTCCAGAATTGCATAGGTCTTTGGGGAAAAGGCCTTGGGCCCGAAACCGGCGGATTATACGCATCAAGGGCCCAATATGATACCGTTGCCCACCCCTATGGCACGTATTGCCCGACCGGATTCCCCCTCGCCGCCTTATCCTCTATAATACCTGAGTAATTTACTCTGGTATTCCGCGAAGACCGGCTCTTCCCGAGCCGGTGCTTCGCAAAGATGAGCCACGAACTATGAGCAGCCAAGCCGAACTCGACAATTCCGAACTGGACAGAGTCATCCGCTCCGAGTACGAGGCGGGCTTCACCACCCTGGTGGAATCCGACACCCTGCCCCCGGGCCTCAGCGAGGACGTCATCCGCGCCATTTCCGCCAAGAAAGGCGAACCGGAATGGCTGCTCGAATGGCGCCTGGAGGCCTACCGCAACTGGCAGACCATGCAGGAGCCGAACTGGGCCCACGTGGAGTACCCGCCGGTGGATCTGAACGCGATCTCCTACTATTCCGCGCCGAAAAGCATGGAAGATCGCCCGCAGAGCCTGGACGAGGTGGACCCGGAGCTTCTCGAGACCTACAAGAAGCTGGGCATTCCCCTGCACGAGCAGGAAATGCTGGCCGGCGTCGCCGTGGACGCGGTGTTCGACTCCGTGTCCGTGGCCACCACCTTCAAGAGCAAGCTGGCCGAAGCCGGCGTGATCTTCTGCTCGATCTCCGAGGCGGTTCACGAGCACCCGGAACTGGTGAAGAAATACCTGGGCTCCGTGGTGCCCAAGGGCGACAACTACTTCGCCGGCCTCAACTCGGCGGTATTCACCGACGGCTCTTTTGTTTACATCCCCAAGGGCGTGCGCTGCCCCATGGAGCTGTCCACCTACTTCCGCATCAATGAGGCCAACACCGGCCAGTTCGAGCGCACCCTGATCGTCGCCGACGAAGGCAGCTACGTGAGCTACCTGGAAGGCTGCACCGCGCCCCAGCGCGACGAGAACCAGCTGCACGCGGCGGTGGTGGAGCTGGTGGCCCTGCCCGGCGCCGAGATCAAGTATTCCACGGTGCAGAACTGGTACCCCGGCGACGAGGACGGCAAGGGCGGCATCTACAACTTCGTGACCAAGCGCGGCGTCGCCCACGACAACGCCAAGATCAGCTGGACCCAGGTGGAAACCGGCTCCGCGATCACCTGGAAGTACCCGTCGGTGGTGCTGCGCGGCGACAACTCCGTGGGTGAGTTCTACTCGGTGGCGCTGACCCGCCATGCCCAACAGGCGGACACCGGCACCAAGATGATCCACCTGGGCCGCAACACCAAGAGCACCATCGTTTCCAAGGGCATCTCGGCGGGCAAGAGCTCCAACGCCTACCGGGGCCTGGTGCGCATGGGCCCGCGAGCGGAGAACGCGCGCAACTTCACCCAGTGCGACTCCCTGCTGCTGGGCGACACCTGCGGCGCGCACACCTTCCCCTACATCGAGACCAAGCACCCCAGTGCCACCGTGGAACACGAGGCCACCACCTCCAAGGTGAGTGACGACCAGCTGTTCCTGTGCCGGCAGCGCGGCATCGATCCGGAGAAAGCGATTTCCATGATCGTGAACGGCTTCTGCAAGGAAGTGTTCAAGGAGCTACCCATGGAGTTCGCGGTGGAAGCCGGCAAGCTGCTGGAAGTGAGCCTCGAGGGCGCGGTTGGGTAGTTGACAGTTGATAGTGGACAGTTGACAGCGAAAGCCCGGCTCGGGCTTCGCCCATCGCGGCAAGACGCAGTGGGAAACATCTTAGACAGTTAATAGACAGGCGTTATTTACATGCTGGAAATTCGCGATCTGCACGCCTCCGTGGCCGGCGAACCGATTCTCAAGGGCCTCAGCCTGACCGTGAAACCGGGCGAGGTGCACGCCATCATGGGCCCCAACGGCTCCGGCAAGTCCACCCTGGCCAATGTGCTGGCCGGCCGGGACAACTACGAGATCACCGGCGGCGAGGCCCTGTTCGAGGGCAAGAGCCTGGCGGAGCTGGAGCCTGAGGAACGGGCACAGCTGGGCCTGTTCCTGGCGTTCCAGTACCCGGTGGAGATCCCCGGCGTGTCCAACATGGAGTTCCTGAAGGCGGCGCTGGAAGCCACCCGCGCCGCCCAGGGCAAGGAAGAGTGGGATTCCGTGACCCTGCTGCGCAAGGCCCGCGAAGCCTGCAAACAGGTGGACCTGGACCCGCAGTTCCTCAAGCGCGGCGTCAACGAGGGGTTCTCCGGCGGCGAGAAAAAGCGCAATGAAATCATGCAGATGCTGCTGATGGAGCCGAAGCTGGCGCTGCTCGACGAAACCGACTCCGGCCTCGACATCGACGCCCTGCAAACCGTGGCCAAGGGGGTCAACTCCCTGCGCGGGCCGGAGCGCGGCATCGTGCTGGTGACCCACTACCAGCGGCTGCTGGACTACATCGTGCCGGACCATGTGCACGTGCTCTCCGGCGGCAGGATCGTCAAATCCGGCGGCAAGGAACTGGCCCTGGAGCTGGAACAGCACGGCTACGGCTGGCTCACCGGCGGCCAGGACGGCGGCAACGGTAAAGAGGATCGGACGGCATGAGTCGGGACACCGCCCTGAATCTGCCCGAGGACCTGAAGACCCGGGCTCTGGAGAACGCCCGCCAGGCCACGCCGGTGGAGGCGCTGGCGCCCCTGCGCCGGGAAGCGCTCACGGCCCTGGAAGGCGCCGCCTTCCCCGGCCGCAAGACCGAGGCCTGGAAATACACCTCGCTGTTCCCGCTCACCGACGGCCACCTGGCGCGCCGCGCCGAGGGCGAGGCACCGGCGGACCTGCCGATGCTGGGCGAATACCGCCTGGTACTGGTCAACGGCCGCCTGGACGAGGACCACACCGCCCTGCCCGAGGGGGTCACCCTGGGCCGCCAGGCGCGCCGCCTGGAGGGCCTGACCACGCCGTTCGCGTTCTACAACGGCGCCGCCCTGGAAGACGCGGTGACCCTGGACGTGGCCGCCAACACCGATGTGTCCGCCCCGATCCAGGTGCTGCACGTGAGCGCCGGCGACAGCCCCTCCCACTGCAACACCCGGCTGGAAGTGAACCTGGCCGCCGGCAGCCGCCTGACCCTGATCGAGCAATACCTGGGCGACGGGCCGGTGCTGACCAACGCGGTCACCGCCATCCAGGCCGCCGACAACGCCCACCTGACTCATTACCGGCTGCAGGCCGACGCCGGCGACAGCCTGCACATCGGCACCCTGTTGTTCCAGCAGACCGGGGTCAGCCGCATCGACAGCTACCAGCTGATGGCCGGCAACCGGCTGCGCCGCAACGACGTGCGCGCCTTCCTGGACAAGAGCGGCGCCGAGCTGAACATGCACGGCATCTTCGTGGCCCGCGAGCGCGGCCACATCGACAACCAGCTGTGCGTGGAGCACCGCGTGCCGGAGTGCACCTCCAATCAGGTGTACCGGGGCCTGGCCGGCGAGAAGGGCCGCGCCGTGCTCAACGGCCGCATCCACATCCACCCGGGCGCCAAGGGCACCCTGGCGGAACTGAGCAACAAGAACCTGCTGCTCAACCCCGGCGCGGAGATCGACACCAAGCCGGAGCTGGAAATCTACAACGACGACGTCAAATGCGCCCACGGCGCCACCGTCGGCCAGCTCGACGCCCTGCAGCAGTTCTACCTGCAGTCGCGGGGCATCCCGCTGGCCGAAGCCAAGCGCATGCTCAGCCTGGGCTTCGTCAACGAGCTGATCATGAGCCTGCCGGACCAGGCCGTGGCGGACTGGGCCCAACCCTGGCTGGCCGCCGAGCTGGGCCAGCGCCCGGGCGCTGACGAGGAGGCCGCATGAGCTTCGACGTACAGGCGCTGCGCGGCGAGTTCCCGATCCTCCACCAAACGGTGAACGGCAAGCCGCTGATGTACCTGGACAACGCCGCCACCACCCAGAAGCCCCGGGCGGTGATCGACGCGGTGAGCGCCTACTACGAGCGCGTGAACAGCAACGTGCACCGCGGCGCCCACTACCTGAGCGACACGGCCACCGCCGAATTCGAGGCGGCCCGCGCCACCGTGGCGGCGTTCCTCAACGCCGCCCGGGAGGAAATCATCTGGACCAAGGGCACCACTGAGGGCATCAACCTGGTGGCGCAGAGCTACGGCCGCGAGCGGCTCCAGCCCGGCGACGAAGTGCTGATCACCGCCCTGGAGCACCACGCCAACATCGTGCCCTGGCAGCAGGCCTGCGAGCGCACCGGCGCCACTCTCAAGGTGGTGCCGCTCAATGAGGATGGCAGCGTCGACGAGCAGGCCTATTTCGACCTGCTCGGCGAGCGCACGCGCATTGTCGCCCTGTCCCATGTGTCCAACAGCCTGGGCACGGTGAACCCGCTGGCGCGCTGGCTGAAAGCGGCCCGCGACGCCGGCGCCGTGACCCTGGTGGACGGCGCCCAGGCGGTGGCCCATTTCCCGGTGGACGTGCAGCAGCTGGGCTGCGATTTCTACGCCTGCTCCGGCCACAAGCTGTTCGGGCCCACCGGCATCGGCGCCCTGTACGGCCGCCGCGAGCTGCTCGACGCCATGCCGCCCTACCAGACCGGCGGCGAGATGATCGAGACGGTGAGCTTCGAGAAGAGCACCTGGAACGAACTGCCCTACAAGTTCGAGCCCGGCACCCCCAACATCGCCGGGGTGATCGGCCTGGGGGCGGCGGTGCGCTGGCTCGACCGGCAGGACCGCACCGCCCTGGCCATGCACGAGGACGCTCTGCTGGCCTCCGCCACCGAACAGGCCGAGGCCTTCGACGGCTTGAAAATCATCGGCCACGCCGCCACCAAGGTAGGCGTATTGTCGTTTCTGCTGGACGGCGCCCACCCGGCCGACGTGGGCACCCTGCTCGACCAGCAGGGCGTGGCGGTGCGCACCGGCCACCATTGCTGCATGCCGCTGATGGACGGCCTGGGCATTCCGGGAACGGTGCGCGCGTCCTTTTCGATTTATAATACCGCGGAGGAAGTGGACCAGTTGTTCCAGGCATTGAAGAAAGTTCGGACTTTTCTTTGAAAAAAACAGTTGAAAGTTACAAGTTAAAAGTTGAAAGGCCACCCGGGAAGCGCGGCATCCTACCTGCCCGGCTGGCAATGCCGCAGGACCGCGTTGTAACTTTCAACTTGTAACTTTCAACTTGTAACTTTCAACTTGCCCTTCGCTAGGTGACGCTATGACGGTACAGACATTCGTGCCCGGCCAGGCCGGGATTCACATGACCGAGGCCGCCCGCGCCCAGGCCCGCCGCGAAATCGAGCGTGCCGACGCCGGGGGCATTCGCCTGGATCTGGATGAATCCGGCTGCTCCGGTTACATGTACGAGCTCAATTTCGTCGAGGCCCCGGAGGACGGCGACCGCCGCTTCGAGGTGGACGGCGTGGTGCTGTACGTACCGGAGAAATGGCTGGCCATGCTCAACGGCCTGGAAATCGACTACGTGAAGGAAGGCGTCAACAGCCTGTTCAAGTTCCGCAACCCCAACGCCACCGGCGAATGCGGCTGCGGCGAGAGCTTCACCGTCGAGGATATGGACGAGATCTGATTTGACCACGAACGAGCAACGCACCGTGGTGGTGAGCCGGGACGTGCCGGCACGGCTGGTGCCGGACGGCACCCGCATCACCGTTCACAAGAACAGCTTCGTGAACCTGCGCCAGGCCCTGGGCGGCACCTACACGGTGACGATCAATGGCAACATGGCGCGCATCGACGGCACCGACGCGGACGCCATCGGCCAGACGCCGCTGGAGCTGGATTTCGAGCCGCCGGCGGAGGACGGCACGGTGCGCGACGATGACCTCTGGACCGTGCTCGCCACCATCTACGACCCGGAAATCCCGGTGAACATCGTCGACCTGGGCCTGGTCTACGGCTGCGATGTGATCCGCCGCGACGAACTCAACGTGGTGCAAGTGCGCATGACCCTCACCGCCCCCAACTGCGGCATGGGCCCGGTGCTGGTGGGCGACGTGGAGGACCGGCTGGCCAAGGTCCCCAACGTGGACACCGTGGAGGTGGCGTTGGTGTTCGATCCGCCCTGGAGCCGGGACATGATGACCGAGGAAGCCCAGCTCGAACTGGGCTTGTTTTAACCCTTACCAGTAGGAGCGGCTTCAGCCGCGATCACCGCCCTCTATCGCGGCTAAAGCCGCTCCTACGGCAAAGCACGAGGCATTCGATGCCCCTGACCGACTTCGACATCCGCGACATCAAGCTGGGCCGCGACGTCACCGCCGAGGACGTCCGCGAGGATCTGGAATTCCTGGACGACTGGGAAGAGCGCTACCGCTACATCATCGACCTGGGCAAGCAGCTTCCGCCCATGCCGGAGGCCCTGCGCACCGAGGAGCGCTTCGTGCGCGGCTGCCAAAGCCAGGTGTGGCTGGTCACCGACTATGACGCGGACGCCGGCATCCTCCACCTGGCGGTGGAATCCGACGCCCTGATCGTGCGCGGCCTGGCGGCGATCATCCTCACCGCCCTCAACGGCAAGGCGCCCAAGGACGTGGCCGACTACGACATGGACGCCTTCTTCGAGCGCATCGACCTGCTGCGCCATCTGAGCCCCACCCGGGGCAACGGCCTGCTCTCCATGGTGGGCCGCATCAAGCAGGAAGCCGCCGCGCTTTCCTAAACCGCGCTGAGCGTGGGCCGCCCGCGCTCGGCGGGCACCAGGCGAACCACGAAACGCCGGTGCCCGCCGCGCACCGGCTCGTTCTCCATCAGCTCCGCCCGCTCGCCGAAATACCCGGCCACCCCATATACCGCCCCCAGCGCCAGGGCGCTCAGATCCCGGTGGGAATGGTAGTACAGCTCCAACACCCCGGGAGCGGTCTCGCGCACCTGGATACGCGGCGGCTGGGCCTGGGGGTCCTTGAGGCGCACCAGCTTCTCGTGGATGCGCTCTTCCATGTTCAGCAGGAAGTCCCGAGCGTCCCAGTGGGTAGGAATCAGCGACCGGTACATCTTGATCAGGGGCGGAATGGTCCAGGCCCCGAAGCTCTCCAGCAGATCGTTCCGGCACAGCCCCACCTCGTTCTGCAGGGCCGCCAGCAGCCGCTCCAGATGGGCATCCGGATACAGCCGCACCGGGGCGTGGGCCAGGTCCTGGAGACCCGCTCCGGCCCGTGCGCGCTCCCAGGCGCCGAGGCCGAAACGGTCCGTCACGAAATGCCGGAATTGATACAGAATCACGCCGTGCATGCACCGCTCCCCTTGTCGTTTCGGGAAGCTGGAAGCAAGGCGCGGGCCAACCGACGACGGCCGCCAGGCCGCCTCCGGCACGGCTTTCAGGCGTGTTGCCGGGTGGCCTCGCGGAGCCGGGTGACGACCTCCGTCAGGTTCTGCCCGACCCGGTCAATGTCCGCCTCGGTGGTGAAGCGGCCCACGGAGAAACGCAGGGCGCTGCGCGCCAGATCGTCGGTCAGCCCCATTGCCTTGAGCACGTAGGAAGGCTCCAGGGTGGCGGACGTGCAGGCGGAGCCGGTGGACACCGCCGCCTCGGTGAGGGCGGTGAGCAGCATCTCGCCGTCGATGCCCTCGAAGGCCAGGTTCAGATGGCCGGGCAAGCGCGGTGCGTCCCGCCCGTTGAGATGCACGCCAGGCAAGGTGGCGGCCCGTTCCCAGAGCCGGTCGCGCAGAGCCGCGACCCGCGCCTGCTCCTCCTCCCGCTCCGCCATCGCCAGGGCCAGGGCTTCGCCCATGCCGACGATCTGGTGGGTAGGCAGGGTCCCGGACCGCATGTTGCGCTCGTGGCCGCCGCCATGAATCTGGGCCGCCACGCGCACGTCCGGGTGGCGCCGCACATAGAGCGCGCCCACGCCCTTGGGCCCGTAGATCTTGTGGGCACACAGGGACACCAGATCCACCGGCAGCTCGCGCACGTCCAGGGGCAGCTTGCCGGCGCTCTGCGCCGCGTCGGTGTGGAACAGGGCGCCGTGCTCGCGGCACAGGGCCCCGATGGCGGCGATGTCGTTGATCACCCCGGTTTCGTTGTTGGCGTGCATGATGGACACCAGCACGGTGTCCTCGCGCAGCGCCGCCTTGACCCTGGCGGGGTCCACGCGGCCGTCCGCCTCCGGGGCGATCCAGGTCACTTCGTGGCCCTGGCGCTCCAGCCAGGCGCAGGGGTCGACCACCGCCTTGTGCTCCGAAGTGGCGGTGATCACATGGCCGCCGCCGCGCTGCTCCAGCACGCCCTTGATGGCCAGATTGTCGGCCTCGGTGGCGCCGCTGGTCCACACGATCTCGCGGGGGTCCGCGTTGAGGGCGTCGGCCACCTGGCGGCGGGCATTCTCCACCGCCTCCTCCGCCAGCCAGCCGTAAAGGTGGCTGCGCGAGGCCGGGTTGCCGAAGTTGTCGTCCGGCCCCAGACAGGCCGTCATCGCCTTCACCACCCGGGGGTCCACCGGGGTGGTGGCGGCGTAATCCAGATAAACCGCTTGGGACATGATGGGAAAGGTTCTATTACGGGTTAAAGGGTGCTCACCGGAACCCGGTTCTGCCGCGCGTCCTGACGTTGAGCCACGGACCGCACCTCATGGCGGGCCACCAGCTCGCCCAGGGTGATGCCGGACAGAAAATCCTGGATTTGATCGGAGAGGTCGCACCACAGGTGATGGGTCAGACAGATGTCGCCCTCCTGGCAGTCGCCCTGGCCGCCACAGCGGGTGGCGTCCACGGATTCGTCCACCGCCGCGATCACCGCGGCCACGTCGATGTCGTCGCCGGAGCGGCTCAGCCGGTAGCCGCCGCCGGGCCCGCGCACGCTGGTCACCAGCTGGCGGCGGCGCAGCTTGGCGAACAGCTGCTCCAGGTAGGAGATGGAGATTCCCTGGCGGTCGGAAATATCGGCCAGGGAAACGGGGCCGGTGTCCGCGTGCAAAGCGAGATCCAGCATCGCGGTCACCGCATAGCGGCCCTTGGTGGTCAGACGCATACCCACACCTTTGGTACGTGATTGCCATGATAGCCTATTGAAAACCGACTAAATCGGTCAAGTATTACCGGTACTATAATTGATAATCATTATCAATTATAGTACCGGTGTGCAAGAAATGGACGCCCGATCAGCGACGTGGGTTCCCCGCCTTGACAGGCGCGGGACGCTCGCGGACAATTCGCGGCCTCTGTGGCAAGGTAGCTCAGCTGGTTAGAGCACAGCACTCATAATGCTGGGGTCGGCGGTTCAAGTCCGCCCCTTGCTACCACTCTTCCGAGAAGCCGCCCAATGGGCGGCTTTTTTGTTTGCGGAGCCGCCATCACATTGATCCGGGCCGACCCGCTTTTTATGTGCTGGGATCGGCGCAGGATGGCCTGCCCGTTCAAGTCCGCCCCTTGCTACCACTCTTCAAGGAAGCCGCCCCATCGGGCGGTTTTTTCGTTTTCGGAGCTGCGCTCCCATCACACCGGCCGCGTCACGAGCAGCTCCCTGTAACGGGGTTGCCCGTGGACGGCGGTAGGAGCGGCTTTAGCCGCGATAACGGGCGCCATGATCGCGGCTAAAGCCGCTCCTACCGCAACACCCAGCCTACGGAGCCACGCGCCAGGAACGGCTTCAGCCACGATAACGGGCGCCCATGATCGAGGCCGGGCGGATCAGGGCACGGTACCCGAAGGCGGCGCGTTCTCGCCGAGCACCCGGCCGTCCACGGTCTTGCCGTACTGCCCCTGGTGCTGATGGAAGCGCTCACCGGTTTCCTGCACGGAGCCGTTGAAACGCGGGTCCTGGGGACGCTCATGGCTGTTGATGAAGAGGGCCACGTCCCAGGCCTGCTGATCGGTCAGATCCGGTTTGCCCAGGGGCATGGCCGCCTTGATGAAGGCCGCCGCGGTGTTCACCCGATGCATACCGGCGCCCCAGTTGTAGGAGCCCTCGCCCCACAGCGGCGGGAAGCCCATGGAATCGTCGGCCGCTTTCTGACCCTGGCCGTTCTCGCCGTGGCACAGAGCGCAATTCGCCTGAAAGACGGTTTCGCCGCGCCCGAAAGAAGGCGGCTCCGGCGGCTCCGCCACGTTCGGGAAGCCGCGGTACTCCGGCTCTTCACCGGTGGGCATGCCCTTGGCCAGCCAGAACGAATAGGCCTGCAGCGCCTGGATCACCTCCCCGTCCCGGGGTGGCGCCTTGCCGTTCATGCTGTAGATAAAGCACCCCTGCAGACGCTCGGCGTAGTCATTCACGTGCTGGTTCTTGCCCCGGTAGGCGGGATACATGGGCCAGGCGCTTCTGAGCGGGGCGGTCTTGTTGTAGCGGCCGCCGTCGAAGTGGCAGTTCTGACAGCTCAGGTCGTTGCCTGCATAGGCGTCGGCGTACTGACCGGTGTCGTTGAAAATACGCTCGCCCTGGCGCACCAGATCGCCAAACTGATTGTCCGGAATGGCGCTGCGCGGTGGCGGCTCGGTGGACGGGGCGGCCGTCGCGGTCTGCGGGGAGGGCGCCTGGGAAGACGATGGGGAAGACGGCTGCCCGGCTGCCGACGAGCCGGCCTCGGAGGCGGGCGCGGACTCGGAGGCGAAACGCTCGCGGTAATCCTCCGTGCCACCGGTCAGTAACGTGGCCAGTGACCAGGCCACCCCCGCGACCAGCACACTACCGGCGATAACGATGGCAAGGCTTCTACTCATTGTTCGCCTCCTTGGCCGCCGGCAGGGAGGCGAAGTACTCCGCCACCGCTTTCAGATCGTCCGCGTCCAGCTGCTCGGCGATGTGCCCCATCAGACCCTGGGGCCCCGCAGGCCGGTCGCCGGAGCGCCAGGCTTTGAGCTGATTCCGCAGATAACCCGCCGGCTGGCCGGCGATGGGGGGAAAATCCGCGCCAATACCGAGCCCGCCGGGGCCATGGCATTGCACGCAGGCGGGAAGGTCCTGCTGCCATCGGCCATGGAGCGCCAGCTCCCGGCCGGGGCCGGTAGGTGCTTCGCCGGCCTGGCCGCCGCCAGGCTGCATCGCCAGCGCACTGAAGTAGCCGGCCAGGGCCTGCCGTTGTTCCTCCGATAAACCGGAGGCGATGGGTTTCATGATGGCATTGACGCGTTCACCGCTGGCGAAGGCGTCCAGCTGCCGCTTGAAGTACGCCTCGCCCAGACCGGCGAGGTGGGGGTAGGAACCGGTGCCCTGCCCCTGGGCACCGTGGCAGGCGACGCAGCTTTGCGCCGCCGGCGGTGCCGTATTGGCGGTGTTTTGCTGGGCATACGCCGATGGAAACAGTAAACACAGAACCACGATAACGGGCAGCCGCGCCATGCTGGCGTCCTCCTCAGTCCCGGATGCTAGTTGCAACCCTAGCACCGCAAGTACCCACACCACCAGTATGGGCACTGTCACCGGATGATTTTAGAGGATAACCAGGTGGTTGGGCAGCTCGTTTTTCTTTTCCGTGGCGGGGAGCTTGGTGATCAGCTCGTCGCCGCAGGAGGCGATGCACTCCAGGAAGCCGTTGAGCACCTCGCCCTGCTTCACGTGGCCGGTGAAGGTATCGACGATGGACTTCCAGCGTTCGTCCGGCACCTGGGCGGCGATGCCCCGGTCGGCGAGGATTTCCACGTAGTGCTCCGCTTCGCTGACGAAAATCAGCATTCCGGTGCCATCCTTGGTGTGGTGCAGGCCCTGGTCGAGGAAGGTGCGGCGGGCCAGGTTGGCGGCGCGCCATTGCTTCACCCGGCGCGGTACCAGGGCCATCATCAATGGCGGCCAGCGGAACAGCAGCGCCAGCGCCACCAGCACGGTCCATTGGGCGAGCAGGGTTTCCAGGGCGCTGAGCCAGATTGGCAGGAACGCCAGCACCAGGGGCACCAGCAGGGAGAGCAGCGCCGCCCACATCAGGGGGATGTAGCGGTAGTCGTCGGCCTGGCGGGCCAGCACGGTGACCAGCTCGGCGTCGGTGTCCTTTTCGATGGCCGCGATGGCGCGGGCCACCCGTTTTTGGTTCTCTTCATTCAATAGCATTACCAGCCTCCCGAGGCGCCGCCGCCTCCAAAACCGCCGCCGCCTCCGCCGAAGCCGCCGCCTCCGAAGCCACCACCGCCACCGCCGCCGAAGCCGCCGGTGCCCATGGGCAGGAACATGGCGCCGCCGCGCCGGCCGCCACGGCCACCACCGCCGCCCATGGCGCCCAGCGCCACGAAGACGGTGATCAGCACCAGGCCGAGCAGATAGAACAGGGCGGTGAGCCCGTTGGGGCCGGTGCCGCGCTCCGCCGCCGGGGGCGCTTCGTATTCGCCCTGGATGGCGGCGAGGATGCCGTCGACGCCGGCGTTGATGCCGCCGGCGAAGTCACCGCGCCGGAAGGCGGGGCGGATCTCGCGCTGAATGATGGTGGCGGAGAGGGCGTCGGTGAGCGCGCCTTCCAGGCCGTAGCCCACCTCGATGCGCAGACGGCGTTCATTGGGGGCGATGATCAGCAGCACGCCGTTGTCCTTGCCTTCCTGGCCGATGCCCCATTCCCGGCCCAGCTGATAGCCGTACTCCTCGATGGGGTAGCCTTGCAGGTCGGGGACGGTGACCACCACCACCTGGTTGGAGCTTTGTTGCTCCTCGGTGGCGAGCTTGTCGGCGAGGGCCTGCTCCTCGGTGGGGCTGAGCAGGCCGGCGTTGTCCACCACCCGCCCGGTGAGCTCGGGGAACTGCGGGGCGGCCCAGGCGGCGGCCGCCAGCAGCCACAGCAGGGCGGCCAGGCCGCCATGTCGTATCAGGGTCATGGCTTACTCGAAGTTGACGGTCGGCGCCTGCTCGGCGTTTTCCGTGGTGGCTTCAAAGTTCTCGCGTTGCTCCAGCTCGCTGTACAGCAGGCTGTGCCAGATGCGGCCCGGGAAGGTGCGGATCTCGGTGTTGTACTGGCGCACCGCCTCGATGTAATCCCGGCGCGCCACCGCGATGCGGTTCTCGGTGCCTTCCAGCTGGGATTGCAGGGCCAGGAAGTTCTGGTTGGATTTCAGGTCCGGGTAGCGTTCCACCACCACCATCAGCCGCTGCAGGGCGGAACCGAGCTGGTTCTGGGCCTGCTCGAACTGTTTGAACTTCTCCGGGTTGTCGAGGATGTCCTCGCCGGCCTGGATGGAGCCCACCTTGGCGCGGGCCTCGGTGACGTCCACCAACACTTCGCGTTCCTGGTCGGCGAAGCCCTGCACGGTGTTGACCAGGTTGGGCACCAGATCGGCGCGGCGCTGATACTGGTTCTGCACCTGCGCCCAGGCCGCCTTGACCTGTTCGTCGTAGGTGGGAATGGTGTTGATGCCACAGCCGGCCAGGGTCATGGCCAGCCACATCAGCACGAAGGCACGCCAAAGCTTCATGGGAGGGTCTCCTGTTTGGAAGTGTCGGCAGTCAAGCAATTCCCGGCGCCGTTGGCAACCGGCCAGGCTCAGCCGGCGGTGACGGCGCGGATCAGTCGTTCCTTGCGGGCCCGGTCGGGCACCGCCACGCACAGCACCAGGGCCACCGGCCGGCGGGCGCGGGTGTAGCGGGCTCCGCGCGGGCCGCCGTTGTGTTCGTTCCAGCGCCGCAGCACGTCGGTGGTGACGCCGGTGTAGAGGGAGCCGTCCGCGCAGCGCAGCATGTACACCCACCAGTCGCGGCCCTGTTTCACGGTTTTACATCCTCTTGCGTTCAAGTTGCTATCATCACCGACGGTACTGAATCGACACAACAATAGCCTGAAACAGGGAGTTTCGCATGATCACCTATTTGTATTGGTTCCTGGTGGCGGTGGCCATTTTCCTGGTTCTGTTCGGCGTCGGCGTGCGCATGGGCAAATGGAAGCCGGCGCTGATCATCGCCGTGCTCCTGTGGCTGGCGGGCACCCTGCTCTATTACTTCTGGCTGGAGCAGATTTTCGTCAAGCGTCTGGGCGGCACCATGAACCTGACCATTCCCGAGGGCCAGCAGCACATCGCCGCCACCTGGAAGGGCGATAACCTCTGGATCGAGAATTACGATCCGGAGACCAACCGCTGCATCTTCCGCGAATACTCCCGGGGCAACGTGCTCGAGGGCCAGGTGGTGCTGAAGGACTGCAACCCGCTGCGCGCCGGCAAAAGCGGCGGCGAGCCCGCCATTCCGGAGGGGCCGCGCACCTCGCTGTGAGCCCTTGGCACCGCCTTGACCGGCGGCGTCCGATAGTGGCGTTCTTCGCCCTGCATGAGAGGAACACCCGATGAGCCCGGTACGTTTGATCCTTGCCTTCGCGCTGACCCTCGGCGGCCTGTTCGCCTGGGGCCCGGCGGCGGCCGACGCCGACAACGCGGCCTGCCCGGCCCTGTTCCAGCACGAAGTGCGCAAGCTGCACAGCCAGGAGGACCTGGATCTGTGCCCGCTCACCGCCGGCAAGGTGGTGCTGGTGGTGAACACCGCCAGCCAGTGCGGTTTCACGCCTCAGTTCAAGGGCCTGGAAGCGCTCTATAAAGCGTACCGTGATCAGGGTTTGGTGGTGCTGGGTTTTCCCTCCGACGCCTTTCGCCAGGAGCTGGACGACGAGGGCGCCACTGCCAAGGTGTGCTACGTGAACTACGGCGTGACCTTCCCGATGATGGCCACCTCCCGGGTGCGCGGGCCGAACGCCAACCCGGTGTTCCAGGCGCTCAACCGCGCCGCCGGCGAGCCGGAGTGGAACTTCAACAAGTACCTGGTGAGTCGCGACGGCGAGGTGCTGCGGCATTTCCCGTCCTCGGCCGAGCCCCGGGGTGGCGAGCTGGAAGCCGCGCTCCAGGCGGCGCTGCGCTGACCAACACGCTTGACCCATACTATGGCGGCGCCGGATCGGCGCTGCTATGGTGAAAGGCTCCCACCGGAAATCGCCCAGTCCCATGAAAGTCCGCAACACCAAGGAACAGCAACGCCAGCGCCTGCGGCGGGACATGGAGCGGTTCCTCTCCCGGGGCGGCCACATCCAGGAAGTGCCCAGCGGCACCACCGGCGACGACCCCGGCCAGCCCCGGGAGCGGCGTGCTTTTCCCTTCGCCCAGAGCCCGCGCGCCACGCGCACCGATCTGTCCCAGGTGGCGGCGGCCATCGACGCGCGCAAGAAGCGCGGCAAAAGCCGGTCGGCGAAGCGGACCGGCCCGCGCCGGCGCCTGGTCTATGACGACTTCGGCGAGCCGCTGCGCTGGGTCTGGGAAGACTGAACATTACCCTCACAATGAAAAATAGGAGCCCCTCATGAAACGCTTGAGCGCTTTGATCTGTTCGCTGCTGTGGGCCGGCGTCGCCGCCGCCGAAGTGGTGGAGGAGCCGGTCACCCTGCCCGGCGGCGTCGGCAACGGCGTGCTCTACATGGACGACGACCTGGACCGCACCACCGCCGGCGTGATCGTGGTGCACGAGTGGTGGGGGCTCAACGACTACGCCCGCAACCGCGCCCGGCTGCTCGCCGACGAGGGCTATGTGGCGATCGCCGTGAACCTCTACGACGAGGGCAAGGTGGCCACCCACCCCAAGGACGCCAAGGCCTTCATGCAGCAGGCCCTGGCCAACCCGGAGAAAACCACCGCCCGCTTCAACGCCGCCAAGAAGCTGCTCCGTGACCAGCAGTACGTGGACGACCAGCGCCTGTTCGCGGTGGGGTACTGCTTCGGCGGCGGCGTGGTGCTGGAGCAGGCCCGGCGCGGCAACGACCTGACCGGCGTGGCCAGCTTCCACGGCACCCTGGGCACCGAACAACGCGCCGAGGCCGGCGACGTCCAGGCGCGGGTGCTGGTGGCCACCGGCCAGGCGGACCCCATGGTGCCCGCCGACCAGGTCACCGCCCTGGTGGAGGAAATGACCGGCGCCGGCGTGGACTTCCAACTGCTCAGCTTCCCCGGCGTGAAGCACGGCTTCACCAACCCCCGGGCCGACCAGATGGGCCAGCGTTTCGAGCTGCCCCTGGCCTACGACCGCCAGGCGGACGAGATCAGCTGGGAAGCCCTGATGGACTTCATCGAACGCCCCTGACCGGCCCGCCGCGCCCCATCACGGGGCGCGGCGCACCATGGCGATGCACGGCACGCCCCGTTTTCGCGCTCCCCTCCAGGCCCCGACCGGGGCAATTCTTTTCAAAACAGGCACTTGCCGATTCTGGCATTGGACTTGCTCCGGTCCAGGCAGGAATCGAATGGCGCGGTTGCCATCACGACCCGGACAATTCGGAAAAATGGATCGCTAGGGTTCCGGTGGGCCTCGCCCACGACTGGTCCGAGAGCGATCGACCTTCTTGCAAGGTTACACGGCGGGACAAAAGCCCGGGAGGACACCATGACGACTGTGTCATTGGATTCCTCACCGTCATAGCCTGAAGGAGGTCGACATGACCCGCATTCTGACTGCTTGCCTTTCCGCGGCCGCGCTGCTGGCGCTCTCCGCCCTCCCCCAACCGGCCCTGGCCGCCGGCGAACGCGACGATTTCAAAGTGTGCTGGTCCATCTACGTGGGCTGGATTCCCTGGGAATACGGCAACGCCCAGGGCATCGTCGACAAATGGGCCGACAAGTACGACATCAGCATCGACGTGGTGCAGATCAACGACTACATCGAGTCCATCAACCAGTACACCGCCGGCCAGTACGACGGCTGCACCATGACCAACATGGACGCCCTCACCATCCCCGCCGCCGGCGGCGTGGACACCACCGCCCTGATCGTCGGCGACTTCTCCGACGGCAACGACGGCATCGTGCTCAAGGACAAGAGCGAGCTGGCCGACATCGAAGGCCAGGACGTCAACCTGGTGGAACTGTCCGTGTCCCACTACCTGCTGGCCCGGGCCCTGGAAACCGTGGGCATGAGCGAGCGCGACGTGGACGTGGTGAACACCTCCGACGCCGACCTGGTGGCGGCCTACCAGACCGATGACGTCACCTCGGTGGCCACCTGGAACCCGCTGCTCAGCGCCATCACCGAGCAGCCCGGCGCCAACCTGGTGTTCGACTCCTCGCAAATCCCCGGCGAAATCATCGACCTGATGGTGGTCAACACCGACACCCTGGAAGCCAACCCGAAACTGGGCAAGGCCCTGGCCGGCGCCTGGTACGAGATCATGGCGCACCTGGCCGATGAAGGCGCCACCGGCAAGCAGGCGCGCGCCGCCATGGGCGAGATCGCCGGCACCGACCGGGCCGGTTTCGAAGCCCAGCTGGACGCCACGCGCATGTTCTACGACGCCGCCGACGCCGTGGACTTCGTCAAAAGCCCGGACGTGAAAACCACCATGCAGCGGGTGGCGGAGTTCTCCTTCGACCACGGCCTGCTGGGCGAAGGCGCGCCGGACGCCGGCTTCGTGGGCGTGGAAACGCCGTCCGGCGTGTTCGGCAGCGAGAGCAACGTGAAGCTGCGCTTCGACCCCACCTACATGAAGATGGCCGCCGACGGCGAGCTTTGATCCACGACGCCGGCCGGGAGCCGTCATGAAGAAGCTGATCAACCGTCAAGCCGGCCCGGTGGGCCGCTGGGCCCTGGGCCTGCTGCCCTTCGTGGTGCTGGTGGTGCTCTACCTGGTGGCCTCGGACGCGCGCCTGGCGGCCAACCCCAACGACAAGCTGCTGCCGGACCTGGCCAGCTTCGTGGACGCCATTCAGCGCATGGCTTTCGAGCCCAGCAAACGCAGCGGCGAGTACCTGCTTTGGGTGGACACCCTGGCGAGCCTGGAACGGCTCGCCATCGGCGTGGCGGTGAGCGCCGCCCTGGGGCTGGTGTTCGGTATCGTCACCGGTGCCCTGCCCCTGTTCCGGGCCGGCATCTCGCCGCTGGTCACCGGGCTGTCCCTGGTACCGCCGCTGGCGATCCTGCCGATCCTGTTCATCGTGTTCGGCCTGGGCGAGCTGGCCAAGGTGATGCTGATCATCATCGGCATCACCCCCTTTCTGATCCGCGACCTGCAGCAGCGGGCGGCGGAAATCCCCGCCGAGCAGCTGATCAAGATGCAGACCCTGGGCGCCAACACCTGGCAGATCATCCTGCGTCTGGTGTGGCCCCAGGTGATGCCCCGGCTGATCGGCGCGGTACGCCTGTCGCTGGGCTCCGCCTGGCTGTTCCTGATCGCCGCCGAGGCGATCGCCGCCACCGAGGGGCTCGGCTACCGGATCTTCCTGGTGCGGCGCTATCTGGCCATGGACGTGATCCTGCCCTACGTGGCCTGGATCACCTTCCTGGCGTTCGCCATCGATTTCGCGCTGGCGCGCTACTCTCGCTGGCGCTACCCCTGGTTCCACCAGGCTGGATAAGGGAGGAACCATGGCCACCATTGAACTGAAGAATCTGTGGAAGGAATACGGCGACCAGGTGGTGCTGGAACGCCTCAACGCCGAGGTGGAGGAAGGCGAGTTCGTCACCGTGGTCGGTGCTTCCGGCTGCGGCAAGACCACCTTCCTGAAACTGCTGCTGGGCACGGAAAGCCCGACCCGGGGCCAGCTGCTGCTGGACGGCAAGCCGATCCCGGACGAGCCGGACGAAAGCCGTGGCATCGTGTTCCAGCGCTACTCGGTGCTGCCGCACCTGAACGCGCTGGCCAACGTGATGCTGTGCGGCGAGCTGGAAACCAGTCGCTGCCTGGGCCGCGTCTTCGGCGCCACCCGCAAGCGGCTGCGCGAGCAGGCCGTGGCGATGCTGGAATCCGTGGGCCTGGGCGGTGCCCTGGACAAATATCCCCACGAGCTGTCCGGCGGCATGCAGCAGCGGCTGGCCCTGGCCCAGGCGCTGATCAAGAAACCCCGCATCCTGTTGCTGGACGAACCGTTCGGCGCCCTGGACCCGGGCATCCGCCGGGACATGCACCAGCTGGTGCTGAAGCTGTGGCGGGAGCAGGCACTGACCGTGTTCATGATCACCCACGATCTCGCCGAGGGCTTCTATCTGGGCACCCGGCTGTGGGTGTTCGACAAGGACCGCCTGGACCCGCAGACCCCGGAAAGCTACGGCGCACGCATCACCTACGACCTGCCCGTGGGCGACAGCGACAAGGGCACCCTGCAATCCATTTCGCAAAACGTGAACGACACCTCCCGCTTACTCGAAGGAGCAATCCGATGACCGAACCGCTGTACGAGTACACCATGCCCGGCGGCGCGCACTGGTCCTTCCGGATGCGGCGCGGCACCGCCCTGCGCCTCACCGACGTGGACGGCGGCGCCAACGTGGGCATGCTGTTCTATAACCCGGAAGAGAAACTGGAGCGCTACAACGCCCCGGACACCCTCAAGGGCCAGCACACCTTCAAGCTGACCCGGGGCCATTGCCTGTATTCCGACATGGGCCGGGTGTTCGCCTCCATCGTCGCCGACGACTTCGGCTGGCACGACACCGTGTGCGGCAACCTGCACCCGGACACCCTGAAGCGGAAATACGGCGAGCACGGCTACCAGCAATACCGCAACGGCTGGTACCTGAGCGGCCACGACAGCTTCCTGGTGGAAATGGCCAAGTACGGCCTCACCGAGCGCGACCTGGCCGCCAACCTGAACCTGTTCAGCAAGGTGGTCAGCGGCGACGACGGCGCCCTGGGCTTCGACCCGGGCGCGGCGAAAGCCGGCTCCGCCGTCACCCTGCGTTTCGAGATGGACACCCTGGTGCTGATGCACACCTGCCCGCACCCGCTGAACCCGGCGCCGGACTACCCGAAGAAGAAGGTGCGCGTGGAGATGCTCAAGGCGGACCCGGTGACGGCGGACGACTACTGCCTGAACTTTCGCCCGGAAAACGCCCGCGCTTTCGAAAACAACCGCCTGTACTACCTCGGCGCCTGACGGAGAGCCCCATGATCAAAGAAAGCGAACTGACCCCCGAACAGGCCGCGTTCCGCGAAGTGGTGCCCGCCGGCGACTACTTCCTGAAAGTGGTGCGCGCCGGCGAGACCCTGCGCATCCTCGACCTGGAGGGCAACCAGGCGGCGGACACCTTGTTCTACAACGCCGACGATCCCGCCGAGCGCTACAGCGCCATGGACACGGTGCGCGAACAGGGCAACGTCTACCTCACCACCGGCAGCGTGCTGCGCTCCAACCGCAACAACCCGATGCTGGAAATCACCGCCGACACCTGCGGCCGTCACGACACCCTGGGCGGCGCCTGCGCCACGGAAAGCAACACCGTCCGCTACGACCTGGGCAAGCGCACCATGCACGCCTGCCGCGACAGCTGGATGCTGGCGATCAACGAGAATGAAGCGTACGGGCTGAGCAAGCGCGACATCGCCCACAACATCAATTTCTTCATGAACGTGCCGGTCACCGCCGAAGGCGGCCTGACCTTCGAGGACGGTATTTCCGCCCCCGGCAAGTACGTGGAAATGAAGGCCTTGATGAACATCACCGTGCTGATTTCCAACTGCCCGCAGCTCAACAACCCCTGCAACGGCTACGACCCGACGCCCATCGAAATGCTGATCTGGCACTGAACGGCGCCCGCGCGCCGCGCCGGGGACGACCCCGGTGATTCGCAACCACGGCGGGACGGCCCGCCAACCGGACGAGTGCCAAGCCATGTTCAAAAAGGTACTGATCGCCAACCGGGGCGCCATCGCCACCCGTATCATCCGTACCCTGCGCGCGCTGGGCGTGACCAGCGTGGCGGTCTACGCGGAAGCGGACGCCGACTCCCGTCATGTGGCCCTGGCCGACGAGGCCCTGAGCCTGGGCGACGGCAACGCCGCGCAAACCTATCTGGACCAGGACAAACTGTTCGCGCTGATGGCGGAACACGGCATCGACGCCGTGCACCCCGGCTACGGCTTTCTCAGTGAGAACCCGGACTTCGTGGAACGCTGCGAGGCCAACGGCATCGCCTTTATCGGCCCCACCGCCGCGCAAATGCGCGACTTCGGCCTCAAGCACACCGCCCGGCAACTGGCCGAGGACAGCCAGGTGCCGCTGCTACCGGGCACCGGCTTGCTGGAAGACCTGGCCGCTGCGCGCCGCGCCGCCGCCGACATTGGTTACCCGGTAATGCTCAAGAGCACCGCCGGCGGTGGCGGCATCGGCATGCGGATCTGCGCCGACCCGGCGACCCTGGAAAAAGCCTGGGACACGGTGCGCCGGCTCAGCGCCAACAACTTTTCCAACGACGGCGTGTTCCTCGAGAAATACATCCAGCGCGCCCGCCACATCGAGGTGCAGGTGTTCGGCGACGGCCAGGGCGGGGCTCTGGCCCTGGGCGAACGGGACTGCTCCGCCCAGCGCCGCCACCAGAAGGTGCTGGAGGAAACCCCGGCGCCGGACCTGCCGGACAAGGTGCGCGCCACCCTGCACGACACCGCCCGCCGCCTGATGGAAGCGGTGCATTACCGCAACGCCGGCACCGTGGAATTCATCCTCGACCAGGACAGCCACCGCTTTTACTTCCTGGAGGTGAACACCCGCCTGCAGGTGGAGCACGGCGTCACCGAGCAGGTCTACGGCGTCGACCTGGTGGACTGGATGGTGCGCCTGGCCGCCGGCGAGCTGCCCGCCCTGGCGCAACTGGTCGGCGGCCTGAGCCCGCGCGGCCACGCCATTCAGGCGCGGCTCTACGCGGAGGACCCGAACAAGGACTTCCAGCCCAGCGCCGGCCTGCTCACCGCCGTGGAGTTTCCCGAGGCGGACGGCGGCGCCCTGCGCATCGATCACTGGATCGAGCCGGGTCTAACGGTGTCGCCCTACTACGACCCCATGCTCGCCAAGCTGATCGTTCACCGCGCGGACCGCGACGCCGCTCTCCAGGCCCTGGAAGACGCCCTGGCCGGCACCCTGGTGGAAGGCATCGAGACCAACCGCGGTTACCTGCGCGCGGTGCTCGCCGACCCGGTGTTCCGCGACGGTGCCATGACCACCCGCTACCTGAACGACTTCCGCTACCGGCCGCGCACCCTGGACGTGCTGGCCGGCGGCACCCTGACCACGGTGCAGGACTACCCCGGCCGTCGGGGTTACTGGCCGGTGGGCGTGCCGCCGTCCGGGCCGTTCGACGCGCTCAGCTTCCGGCTGGGCAACCGCCTGCTGGGCAACGACGAGGACGCCGCCGGCCTGGAGTTCACCCTCAACGGCCCCACCCTGCGCTTCAACAGCGCCACCCGCGTGGCCCTCACCGGCGCCGACATGGGCGCCACCCTGGACGGCGAACCGGTGCCGACGCACCGGGCCTTCCCGGTGGCCGCCGGCCAGACCCTGAAGCTGGGCAAGGCCGACGGGCGCGGCGCCCGCGCCTACCTGGCGGTGGCCGGCGGCATCCAGTGCCAGCCCTACCTGGGCTCCCGCGCCACCTTCACCCTGGGCCAGTTCGGCGGCCACGGCGGCCGCGCCCTGCGCACCGGTGACGTGCTGCACCTGAGCGACGCCGAGCCGGCGGCGCCGGCCACGGACCCGGCCCTGCCCGAGGGCCTGGCGCCGGCCCTGGGCGAGAGCTGGGAACTGCGCGTGATCTACGGCCCCCACGGCGCGCCGGACTTCTTCACCGACGACGACATCGAGACCTTTTTCAGCGCCCACTGGCAGGTGCACTACAACTCCAGCCGCACCGGCATCCGCCTGGTGGGCCCGAAGCCGGAATGGGCGCGCCGGGACGGTGGCGAGGCGGGCATGCACCCCTCCAACATCCACGACAACGCCTACGCCGTGGGCACCGTGGACTTCACCGGCGACATGCCGGTAATCCTGGGCCCGGATGGCCCCTCCCTGGGCGGCTTCGTGTGCCCGGCCACGGTGATCGCCGCGGACCGCTGGAAGCTGGGCCAGCTCAAGGCCGGCGACCGGCTGCGCTTCGTGCCGGTGAGCCTGGAGGACGCGGACCGGCTGGCCGCCGAGCAGGACGCCTGCGTGGCGGAACTGACGGCGCCGCACCAGACCGTCACCCCGGCCGCCCCGCGCTCGCCGATCCTGGACCGCCTGGAAGAACAGGCGGAGGGACCGGAGGTGGTCTATCGGGCCGCCGGCGACCGCTACGTGCTGGTGGAATACGGCCCCCTGGAGCTGGACCTGCGCCTGCGGCTGCGCGCCCACGCCCTGATGCTGTGGCTGGAGGACAAGGCCCCGGACGGCATCCTGGAACTGACCCCGGGCATCCGCTCCCTGCAGGTGCACTTCGATCCCACGGTGCTGCCCCGGAACGAATTGCTGGCCCTGCTCAAGAACGCCGAGCTGACCCTGGACAAGCAGGACGACCTGGAAGTGCCCTCGCGCATCGTCCACCTGCCGCTCAGCTGGGACGACGAAGCCTGCCGTCTGGCCATCGAGAAATACACGCAGTCGGTGCGCAAGGACGCTCCCTGGTGCCCCAGCAACATCGAGTTCATCCGCCGCATCAACGGCCTGAACGGCATCGACGAGGTGAAACGCATCCTGTTCGAGGCCAGCTATGTGGTCATGGGCCTGGGTGATGTGTACCTGGGCGCGCCGGTGGCCACCCCCTACGACCCGCGCCACCGGCTGGTGACCACCAAGTACAACCCGGCGCGCACCTGGACGGCGGAAAACTCCGTGGGCATCGGCGGTTCCTATCTGTGCGTGTACGGCATGGAAGGCCCCGGCGGCTACCAGTTCGTTGGCCGCACCTTCCAGATGTGGAACCGCTACCGGCGCACCGAGGCCTTCACCCAACCCTGGCTGCTGCGCTTCTTCGACCAGATCCGTTTCTACCAGGTGTCCGCCGAGGAACTGCAGCGCATTCGCCGCGACTTCCCCAAGGGCCGCTACCCGTTCAAAGTGGAGGAAACCACCTTCAACCTGGGCGAGTACCAGCGCTTCCTGGAAGACAACGCGGCCTCCATCGAGGCGTTCACCGACGCCCGCAACAAAGCGTTCGACGAGGAGCTGCGGCGCTGGGAAGAAAACGGCCAGATGCACTTCGAGAGCCAGCAGGATCTGGACGCGGACGAAAGCGACGGCCTGCCGGACGGCGCGCCGGTGGAAGCCCCCACCGCCGGCAATATCTGGAAGCTGCTGGTGGCCGAGGGCGACACCGTGGAGGAAGGCCAGACCGTGGCGATTCTGGAATCCATGAAAATGGAGATCGAGATCGCCGCGCCGGAGGCCGGCCAGGTGATCCACATCGCCCGTCAAGAGGGTCAGCAGATCAACGCCGGCCAGGCGGTAATGATCCTGGGCTGACCCGGATCCGGGCCGCCCCGAAAAAGAAAAACCCCGCCGAGGCGGGGTTTTTCGTATCGACCGAACGGTGGCGGCGTTTTACTTGCCGAGCCAATCGTTGATGCGGTCCTCGTGATCGGCCACGTAGTTGTCGATGGCCTCTTCGTAGCTGGTTTCCTGGGCCTCGTTCATGGCCGCCTGCAGCTCGTCCAGCGGCAGGTGCATGCGGGTCAGGAATTCCGCCACTTGCGGGTAGTCTTCCTTGAAGCCCTGACGCACCACGGCGTCGATGTGCTCGGCTTCACCCAGGGTCCCCTTGGGGTCGTCCAGGAAGCGCAGGTCCCAGCGGCCGAACATCCAGTGCGGCGTCCAGCCGGTGACCACCACCCATTCCTCGTTCTTGGCGGCGCGGGCCAGCGCGGCGGTCATGGCGGCGCCGCTGGCGGACTGCAGGTTGTAGTCCAGGTCATAGCCCTCGATGGTCTTCTCGGAAAGCTGCATCAGGCCGGCGCCCGGATCGATGCCCTGAATGTTGCCGTCCAGCTTTTCCTTCACTTCCGGCTTTTTCAGGTCCTCGATGGAGGACAGTTCGTCCTCGGGGATGTAGTCCGGCACCACCCAGCCGAGCTTGGCGCCTTCGTACAGCGGGCCCAGGCTTTCCACCTTGTCGCCCACCTTGTTCCAGTAGTTTTCGTGAGTGGAAGGCAGCCAGGCCATCAGCATGCCATCCAGGTCGCCGCCGGCGACGCCCTGATACTGCACGCCGATGGAGGACAGCTGCAGCTTCACGTCATAGTCGTAATTTTCCTCGATCACTTTTTTCGCCAGCTTGGTGACGAACTCCGCGTCGGACCAGGCGGTCCAGCCGAAGGTGATGGTTTTGTCCGCCGCCTGTGCCGTGCCGGCGCCCAGTACCAGGGCCAGCGGCAGTGCGATCAGCTTTACGAAACGTGGCATTGAAATTCGCATTGTTTCCCTTCTGATTGCTTGAAGATGTAACTACCGTAGTAAAGAAAGCGATGGGACGCGACCCCTATTTTAAGTGGGTGTTCGCTCACTCCCTTCGCCGCCGAACAGTTTTTTCAGCCGCTCAAGCGGACTGTCCTTCCGCCCGGCCTGACCGAAACTCTGCGTCAAACGGTCGAGAATGATGGCCAGTACCACCACGCCCAGACCGCCTTCGAAACCCAGCCCCACGTCCAGGCGCTGGATCCCGGTAAGCACCGTGTTGCCCAAGCCGCCGGCACCGATCATGGAAGCGATCACCACCATGGAGAGCCCCAGCATGATGGTCTGGTTGATGCCCGCCATGATCGACGGCATCGCCAGGGGCAGCTCCACCTTGAACAATAGTTGAAACGGGTTGCAGCCGAAGGCACGGCCGGCCTCCACGTTTTCCACGTCCACGTGGCGGATGCCCAGATTCATCAGCCGCACCGACGGCGGCATGGAAAAGATCACCGTGGCGATCGCTCCCGGCACCTGGCCCAGGCCGAAAAACATGGCCGCCGGAATCAGGTACACGAACGCCGGCAGGGTCTGCATGAAATCGAGCACCGGCCGCAGCACGGCGGCGACCAGATCGCTCTTGGCCATGGCCACGCCCAGCGGCAGACCCAGGCCCAGGGCGACGATGGCCGCCGCCAGCACCAGCGCCAGGGTTTCCATGGTCTGTTCCCAGAGCTGCATGCCCAGCACCACGCCCAGGGCGGCCACCACGAACAGGGCGAACTTCCAGCCCACTCGCCACAAGGCCAGCCCCGCCAGCACCACGATCACCACCCAGGCCGGCAACCAGCCAAGCAGGTCGGTGAGTCCGCCGGTGAGAAATTTGAGAATCGCCGCGAAAAAATCGAACACTCCCTGGAAGTGTTCGAGCATGAAATCCACAGCGGCACTGATGCCTTCGCCAATCGGAAGATCCATGGTTTATTCCTCCCCTTGATCCGAGCGGTTCAGGGTTTGCAGCAACGCCGCCTTGGAAATGGTGCCCACGTAGCGGCCCTCGTCATCCACCACCGGCACCGGCCAGGGACTCTCCGCGGCCAGGGACATGACGTCCGCCAGGGGCGCATCGGCGCGGGCCGGTTCGATGTCCGTCACGAAGGCCTGCTCGATGCGGCCGTCGTCGTCACGGGCCAGGCCGCGCAGACAGCTGAGCAGGGAATCGGAGGTGACCACGCCCTCGAAGCGGCGGCGCTTGTCGTGCACCACCGCCAGGCTGCGGTCGTGTTCCTCCAGACGGGACAGAGCGGCGCGCACGCTGACGCCGGGCCGCTCGATGATGGTCACCTGGTCGCGGCGGGCCACGTCGCCGGCGCTGAACACCTGGCTCACGTCCACGCCACGGAAGAACGAACGCACGTATTCGTTGGCCGGGTTGCGCACGATGTCTTCCGGGGTGCCCACCTGGACCACTTCGCCGGCCTGCATGATGGCGATGCGATCGCCCACGCGCATGGCTTCGTCCAGATCGTGGGTAATGAACACCACGGTGCGGGCGTGCTCGGACTGCAGGCGCAGCAGTTCGTCCTGCATTTCCGTGCGAATCAGCGGATCAAGGGCGGAGAACGCCTCGTCCATGAGCAGCACGCCGGGGTTCACCGCCAGCGCGCGGGCCAGGCCCACCCGCTGTTTCATGCCGCCGGACAGTTCATCCGGGTAGCTGTCCGCGTTGGGTTTGAGCCCCACCGCGTCCAGGGCCTCGAGCGCCCGGGCCTCGCGCTCGGCGCGTGGCACGCCGGCCACGTCCAGGCCGAAGGCGGTGTTTTGCAGAACGGTTTGGTGGGGCATCAGAGCGAAGGACTGGAACACCATGCTGATCTCGCGGCGGCGCACCTCGATCAGTTCCTTGCGACTCATGCCGGTGATGTCGCGGCCATCCAGCAGCACCGAACCGGCGGTCACGTCGATGAGCCGGTTGAGCATGCGCACCATGGTGGATTTGCCGGAGCCGGACAGCCCCATGACCACGAAGATCTCGCCTTCCCGAATGTCGAAGCTGGCGTCGGAGACGCCCACCGTCATCCCGGTTTTTTCGAAGATCTCATCCTTCCCCAAGCCCTTACGGACCATCTCCAGCGCCCGCTTCGGATGGGGGCCGAAGATTTTGTAAACATTACGGACCGATAATTTTGCGTCCAAAAGCCTTCCCCGTTGCGTCTTGGGGTTACACACCTTAACGCAAACCGGGGGTCGAACCGAAGCGTGAACCGCATCACGTTCCTAAGTGGCGGCTCGTTTATTGCTTTATCATTGCAAAGAAGTCCGCGAATACGCACATTGGCGCCCATGCACCGACGCCGAACGGGAGCACCATGCACGTCATCAAAACCCTGCTCTTTATCGGCCTGGCAGGCGCCACCCTCTATCTGGCGACGGGGCTGGCCCTGACCTTGCTGAGCCCGCTGGCCGAGGACGACGCGCCACCGGCGACGGGGCTGTTCACTGGCCTGCGTTCCCCGGACACCCCGCCCCCACCGCTGTCGCTTTACCCGACCCGGGATGGCTCGGCGCTGCACTACCGCGCCTATCCCGCCGAGGGCGGCGCCGACCGGGTGCTGGTGCTGATCCACGGGTCCGGCTCCCACGGCGCCTACCTGGCGCCCCTGGCCCGGGCCGTGGCCAGCGCCGGCCTGGCCCATGTGTACACTCCGGATCTGCGCGGCCACGGCAGGGCGCCGGCGCGCCGGGGCGACGTGAACTACCTTGGCCAGTTGGAAGATGACCTGGATGATTTTCTGGCCCGTCTGCGCCTTGAGCACCCGGACGCGGCCCTGCTGCTGGGCGGGCACTCCAGCGGCGGCGGCCTGGTCATCCGTCACGCCGGCGGCCGCCCGGAGATCAAGGCTGACGGTTACCTGCTGCTGGCGCCCTACCTGCACCATAAAGCGCCCACCCACCGATCCGACGCCGGCTGGGCGCGGCCGAACGTGCCGCGCCTGATCGGCCTGAGCCTGCTCAACCGGGTAGGCATCACCGCCTTCAACGACCGGCCGGTGATCCGCTTCAATATGCCCCGGGCGGTGCGCGACGGCACCGAGACCCTTACCTACAGCTACCGGCTGCAGGTGTCCTTGCACCCCCGCGACGACTACGCCGCCGATCTGGCGGCGCTGGACGCGCCCACCCTGGTGCTGGTGGGGAAAAACGACCAGACCTTCCGGGCGGACGCCTATCCGGCGGTGTTCCGGGACGCGGCGCCGGAGGCGGAGGTACGCTTGCTGCCGGACGTGGGCCATCTGGACCTGGTGGCGGCCCCGGCGGCCCTGACCGCCGTGAAAACCTGGCTGAACTAGACCGCCAGCGGTCGGGGCGGCGGGAAACCGAAGGCCTGGCAGGCCGCCGCCAGGCCGGCCCGGTGCGCGTCCGTGGCCCAGGCGGCGGCCGGCGGCGTGGCGGCCCAGCGCGGCGCGCCCAGCACCTGGTCCACGCGGCGGGCGATGGCGGCGCCGGAATCCACCCAGGTCACCGGCCGGGGCGCCGGGAAGTGCGCCCGCAGCAGCGGGAAATGAGTGCAGCCCAGCACCACGGTGTCCAGCGCCGGCGGTTCCCAGAGCGGCGCCAGGGCGGCTTCCACCACCGCTTCGTCCACGCTGCCGGTGGCGAGCAGCCGTTCAGCCTGGGCCACCAGCGGGTCGGCGGCCACCCGCACCACGGTACGGTGGGCGGCGAAATCCGCGATCAGGCGGTCGGTATAGGGCCGGCAGACGGTGGCGGAGGTGGCCAGCAGGCCGATCACGCCGCTGGCGGTGAGCGCCGCCGCCGGCTTGATCGCCGGCACCGTGCCCACCACCGGGATCGGCAGGGCCGCGCGCAAGGCGTCCAACGCCAGGGTACTGGCGGTATTGCAGGCCACCACCAGCACCGCCGCGTCGCTGGCCGCCACCGCCGCCCGGCACACCGCCACGATGCGCGCCACCAGCCAGCCGTCGTCCTTGGTGCCGTAGGGCAAGGCGGCGTTGTCGCAGGCGTAGGCCAGGGGCGCGTCCGGCAGGCGCTCGCGCAGGGCGCGCACCACCGACAGGCCGCCGACGCCGGAATCGAATATCAGCACCGGGCCGTTCAACGGCGGGCTCCGCGCGCCACCACATCAGGCACTTCAGCAGGAAAAGGACGGACCATGGACGGATCTCGAACGACTCACACAGGCGGCCAAGCGTACCGCCGCCCCCCCGGGGAATAAAGGCCGGCCGGATACCGGGTCAGTGGCGCCCGGTCGTCACCGCTGGCCACACTGAAGGGCTGGCCGGCGGCCTGGGCGCTCACCGGGTCGCGCCGCCGCTGTCCGGACGGCGCGGGCGGCGCACCAGCTCACCGCCGCAGTTGGGGCAGACCGCGCCCAGGGCGGTGCAGCAGTCCACGCAGAAGGTACATTCGTAGGAGCAGATGTACACCTCGCCCTGGGCCAGCAGCTCATCCTCGCAGTGCTGGCAGTGGCTTTTCATTTCCAGCATATCAGTGCGCCTCCACTTTCCGTTTGCCACACCGCTCGCATTGGTAGCGGGTCACCAGCTTGCCCTTCTGGCTGTCGAATCGGGTGTTCTTCACCACCTTCCATTTATGAAAGCCGTGCTGGCACAGCCCTTTCTTCGGCTTCTTCCGGGGCGGCTTCTTGAACGGGACGATCTCACCCATCGCTTCACCTTTGACGTTCCATCGGCCCAAGAATACCCGAACCGGGCGCTGCTGACGTCAAAGCGCGTGTTTCGGGGATTGCCAGGGCATGGTCTTTCTCCTCGTCGTTTCTGGTAAAGTCAGCATCTTCACGCCGGGGAAGTGAAACAATTACCTCCTGGGTAATGGCGGCGTGTGCGCCAACAACGGCGGAGGAGAAGAGGAGCGGCGATGGAACCGGGCGAACTGCTTTCCGATTGGCGCAAGACGCGCCGCCTCAGCCAGCTGGAGCTGGCCGGCCGGGCGGCGGTGTCGAGCCGCCATCTGAGCTTCGTGGAAACCGGCCGCGCCCGGGCCAGCGCCGGCTTGCTGCGGCGTCTGGCCGCCGCCCTGGATCTGAACTGCCGCGACACCAACCAGCTGCTGATCGCCGCCGGCCATACACCGGTCTACGGCGAAACGCGCCTGGACGAACCGGCCATGGCGCCGGTGCGCGAAGCCCTGGGAGTGATGCTGGACAACCATCTGCCTTACCCGGCGGGCGTGCTCGATGCCCAGTGGAATCTTTTGCTGGCCAACGACGCCCTGCAAAAGCTGATTCAGGCCATGGTGGCTGAAGGCGGGCCGCTGCCGGCCACCGGTAACCTGGTGGAGCTGGTGTTCCACCCGGAGGGCTTCAAACCCTTCATCCTTAACTGGGACACCGTGGCGTCCATGCTATTGCGACGGCTGAGACGCGATCTGGACCTGCGCCCGGACCCGCTGCTGCAGCGCCTGTACCGGCGCCTGGAAGACCTGGCCGACGTGCCCGGCCTGCTCGGCGGCGCGCCGGCCAGCGCCGATCCCATGCTGACCCTGCAAATGATGATCAATGGCCGGCGCCTGACCACCTTCTCCACCCTCGCCAGTTTCGGCACCGCCATGGACGTGATCATGGAAGAACTGCGCATCGAACAGTACTTTCCCGCCGACGACGCCACCCGGGAATTCTTCGAAAACCTCGGCTTTCATCGCGCCGACGCGGCCGAACCCGTATAATCCCGCTCCCGAAATCCACCGGCCACAGGATTGCCATGACCGACTTTACCCCCGGCCAGCGCTGGCTCAGTGAATCCGAGACCGAACTGGGGCTCGGCCTGATCAAGGAGGTGGACTACCGCCTGGTGACGGTGAGCTACCCGGCCGTGGAAGAGGAACGCACCTACGCGAAGAACAACGCGCCGCTGTCGCGCATCACCTTCGACGTGGGCGACACCCTGACCACCGGCGACGGCCTGGACCTGGTGGTGCAAAGCGTGGAGGACCACAACGGCCTGATGGTCTACCACGCCCACCCCGCCGGCGAGCCGGACAATGTGCAACCGGTGCCGGAATCCCTGCTCGGCCACCGCCTGCGCCTGAGCGGCGCCCAGGACCGGCTGCTCACCAATCAGTTGTCCTCCAACCGCTGGTTCGAGCTGCGCGTGGCCGCCCTGGACGCCCGCGCCCACCGCGAGGGCTCGCCGATCCAGGGCCTGCGCGGCCCGCGCATCGATCTGATCGGCCACCAGCTGCACATCGCCGACCAGGTGGCGCGCCGCTACGCGCCCCGGGTGCTGCTGGCCGACGAAGTGGGCCTGGGCAAGACCATCGAGGCGGGCCTGATTCTCCACCAGCAGCTGCAGACCGGCCGCGCCCGCCGCGCCCTGATCGTGGTGCCGGACGCCCTGGTGCACCAGTGGTTCGTAGAGATGGCCCGGCGCTTCAATCTGCGCTTTTCCATCTTCGACGAGGAGCGCCTGAACGCCCTGTCCCGGCCCAGCGTGGACGACGTCAAGGAAATGCTGGCGGACATCTTCGCGGAGGCGGAGGGCGAAGCCGATGCCCCGGAGCTGGACGACAATCCCTTCCTTTCGGAGCAGCTGGTGCTGTGCAGCACCGCCTTCCTGGAAGGCTGCGACATCGACAGCCTGGCGGAAGCCGACTGGGACCTGGTGATCGTCGACGAGGCCCACCATCTGCACTGGTCCCCGGACGCGCCCTCCGAGGCCTACCAGCGCGTCGAGCGCCTGGCCGGCGCCAGCCGCGGCCTGCTACTGCTCACCGCCACGCCGGAACAGCTTGGCCTGGAGAGCCACTTCGCCCGCCTGCGGCTGCTGGACCCGGACCGCTACCCGGATCTGGATACCTTCATCGCCGAGCAGGACCACTACCGGGAGGTGGCGGACCTGGTCGGCGAGCTGCACGACCGGGAGGAGTGGCCGGCGGACCTCAAGCAACGGGCCGCCGGGCTGCTGCCCGACGAAACCGTGGACGAAGCCCACCGCGACGCGGTGCTCGACGAACTGCTGGACCGCTTCGGCCCGGGCCGGGTGATGTTCCGCAACACCCGCCACAACGTGGCCGGCTTCCCGGCCCGCCAGGTGCATGGCGACGCCCTGCCGCTGCCCGACGCCTACCGGGTGGATGAGGACGAGGAACTCGAGCTGCGGCTCTACCCGGAAGCGGGTTTCGCCGATGACCGCTGGTGCGCCGACGACCCGCGGGTAAGCTGGCTGGAGCGCTTCCTCAAGGAGCACCGGGGCGAGAAGGTGCTGGTGATCTGCGCGCGCCGCGACACCGCCATCGACCTGCACGCCCACTGCGGCTACAAGCTGGGCATGAACCTGGCGGTGTTCCATGAAGGCATGGACCTGATCGAGCGCGACCGCGCCGCCGCCTATTTCGCCGACCAGGAAGACGGCGCCCAGGCCCTGGTGTGCTCGGAGATCGGCTCGGAGGGCCGCAACTTCCAGTTCGCCCACCACCTGGTGCTGCTGGACCTGCCCCTGGACCCGGATCTGCTGGAGCAGCGCATCGGCCGCCTGGACCGCATCGGCCAGAGCGAGGACGTGCAAATCCACGTGCCCTACTTCCGGGGCCACGCCCAGGAAGTGCTGTTCCACTGGTACCACCAGGGCATGAACGCCTTCGAGCACACCAACCCGGCCGGCCATGAGATTCGCCAGCGCACCGGCGACGCCCTGGAAAAGGCCCTGAACGCCCCCGAGGACGGCACCGCCCTGGACGCCCTGGTGGCCGCCACCCGGGAGCAGGCGGACGCCCTGCGCCAGCGCCTGGAGGAAGGCCGCGACCGGCTGCTGGAGCTGGCGTCCTTCGACCCGCAACGGGCGGAGGTGCTCAAGGAGCGCCTGGCCGACGCCGACGCGGACAGCCCCTGGCCGTTCATGACCCGGGTATTCGACCATTACGGCGTGGATCAGGAGGAGCATTCCGACGATGCCTGGATCCTCAAGCCCGGCAGCCACATGCGCGAGCCGTTCCCGCATCTGCCCGAGGACGGCATCACCGTCACCGACCAGCGCGGCACCGCCCTGGCCCGGGACGACATGCAGTTCCTCACCTGGGAGCACCCCATGGTGGAAGGCGCCCTGGATCTGATCCTCGACGAGCACCGGGGCAAGGCCTCGGTGAGCCTGCTCAAGAACCCCAAGATCCAGGCCGGCACCCTGCTCCTGGAGCTGGTCTACACGGTGGAACCGGAGGCGCCCCGCCATCTGCAGGCGGACCGCTTCCTGCCGGTGACCACGGTGCGCCGGCTGCTGGACGCCAACGGCCGCGACCTGTCCTCGGCGATCACCCACGAAGCCCTGTGCAAACAGTGCCACAAGCTGGAAAAGCCGCTGGCGCGCAAGATCGTGGCGAGCCAGAAAGCGCTGCTCGAGGAGCGCCTCAAGGACGACGAGGAAAAGGCCGCCACCCAGGCCCGCGCGGTGATCGACGACGCCCTGGCGCGGATGCGCGAAAGCCAGGACCGGGATCTGCGCCGGCTGCGCGCCCTGCGCGACAAGAACCCGCTGGTCCGGGAGGAGGAAATCACCTTCCTGGAGCGGCAAACCGAAGCCCTGGAGGCCCGGTTGGCGGACGCCCGCTTCCGTCTGGAAGCGGTGCGCGTGATCGTCGCCGGCAATTGAGCCCTGGATAGAAGGAAAGCCCGATGGACTATCTGCCCTGCGTGGAAATCGAGCCGTCACAGCCCGCCGATTCCAGCGTGATCTGGCTGCACGGCCTGGGGGCCAGCGGCCACGACTTCGAACCGGTGGTGCCGGAGCTGGGCCGCAAGCGGACCCGCTTCGTGTTCCCCCACGCCCCGCAAATCCCGGTGACCGTGAACGGCGGCATGGTGATGCCCGCCTGGTACGACATCCCCGCCCTGGGCGGCACCAGCCCGGTGGACGAGGACGGCATCCGCCGTTCCGCGGCCCAGGTGGATGCGTTGATCGAGCGGGAAATCGAGCGCGGCGTGCCCGCCGAGCGGATTCTGGTGGCCGGCTTTTCCCAGGGCGGCGCGGTGGCCTACGAAGCGGCCCTGCGGTACCCCGGGAAGCTGGCCGGACTGATGGCGCTGTCCACCTACTTCGCCACCGCCGACAGCGTGGCGTTCAGCGAGGCCAACGCCGGCCTGCCCGTGTTCATCGCCCACGGCACCTTCGATCCGATCGTGCCGGAACAGGGCGGCCGCCAGGCGGCGGACACCCTGAGCGCCAAGGGCTACCCCACGGAGTACAAGACCTACCCCATGGAGCACGCGGTGTGCCTGGAGGAGATCCAGGACATCGCCGCCTTCCTGGCGCGGGTATTCGACTAGGCGCCGAACACCTCGTCGAACAGGTCGTCCATGGCCGCGAACGCGCGCCGGGCGACCTTGGGGTCGTACACCGAACGGCCCGGGATATTCGCCCCCGGGTCGGTGAACGAATGCACGGCGCCGCCGAAATGGGTGAGCTGCCAGTCCGCCCCGGCGCCGTCCATCTCTTCCTTGAACGCCTTCAGTGAGTCCTCACTGACCATCGGGTCGTCGGCGCCGTTGAGCACCAGCACGCTGCCCTTCACCGGCCCGGCGGCGGGCGCCGGGGTGTCCAGCAGGCCGTGGAAGCTGACGAAGGCGCGCAGATCGGCGCCGTCCCGGGCCAGCTCCAAGGCACAGGCACCACCGAAACAGAAGCCGAACATGGCCAGCCGGTCCCGGCCGATGCCCAGTTCCCCTGCTTCCCGCTCCAGCACCGCCAGGGCGCCGCGCAGCCGCGCGCGCAGGGCGTCGTTGTCGGCGCGGATCTCGCCCATGGCGGTCATCGCCTCCTCCGGCGTTTGCGGGCGCACGTCCACGCCGAACGGATCGAGCACGAAAATCGCCCGGGTGTTGTCCAGGCAGCGCTCCGCCTGGGCGATGGCGGCGTCACTGACGCCGAAGAAGTTGGGGGCCATCAGCAGCCCGCGACTGGGACTGGCGCCGCGCAGGTACAGCAGGTGGCCTTGAAAGGTGCGGCCGTCCACTTCGTAGTCGACGGCCTGGTTGACGATATCGCTCATTCTTTCTCTCCCGGTCGGAACGCCCGCCATTAAACACGCCCGCCACGACGGGGCACAACCGAATGGACGGGAAACCGGAATTTCACGGAACCGAAGCGGGCGGGCTCCGCTCAAAAATGGAAATCATTCCCATCAGAGGAGAGCCCGCCATGTCGAAACTGGCCATTCAGGGATTGCTCGCCCTTACCACCACCCTCTGGCTGCCGGCCCAGGCCGACACCGCCTCCCGCTCGTCCTGGACCGGCGAGCCATCCACGGAAACCCGGTTGAACGCCGACGACGCGGCGGAAAACAGCCCGGCGCTGATCCGCCCGGCGGCGCGCAACGAGGAAAAATAGGCCGGTTTTGTTAAATCGGAAAAACCCGCGTGCGCCGGTTCACACTTGTACTCGGGGACCGGAACGCCTCGCCCCCGCCGGACTCTGATCTGGTGCCGACGGCGCTGACGTTGGCGAGCGCGGGGCCTGAACAGGGAAGGCCAAGGAGCAAGGACGCCAAGCCGCTCGCCGTCGCCGGCCGGCACCGAACATCGACGCTGATTCCGTTGTTGGATGTGTTTTTGAGGCGAGTTGGGAGTGCATTCGGAAAAATTGGCGCGCGCCGGGAACTAATCCCCCACCGGGGCGCACTAATCGGATGAGTCTCCCAATACAATCAGGCAACCCTCCGGGCGTACAGTCAGGCTGACGCCCTTCTTTTTTTGCTTCTTTCCACCCGGCGATCAGGTCTTCTTGCCGCCACCCGGGCCGAACGGCAGGGGAAAGGCGGTGACGTTGCTGCCCGCCTCGGTAATTTTTCCTACCCCTTCCTTCTCCACCTCGTCGATGCGGATCACCGCGTGCATGGGAATGAAGGAGCGCTGCACCCCGGCGAACTGGTTCTTGAGCTTCTCCTCGGAGGGGTCCACCACCATCTGGGCGCGCTCGCCGAACAGGAATTCCTCCACCTCGATGAACCCGTAAAGGTCACTGGTGTAGATCTGGCCGGCGTAGATCTCGTAGATCTGCCCCTGGTTGAGGAAAATGACCCGATAGATTTGGCGGTTTTTGGTCATGATGCGGGTACGACACGGGCTGAAACGGGGGCGCAGTCTAGCACAGTTCCGGGCGCCGGGATGCCCCGCCGACGCGCCCCGCGGGCCGCTTTCCGGCTGGACTTTACCCCTTTGAATGACTAGAGTTACGGCCCACAATGCCGTGGGGCATTTTGCCGCACCCTGGAGAACCACCGGACTTTCCCTTACTCGAAGTAAGTGCTTGATCAGGAACGGTTTTCCCCATTACCAGGCGGGTTATTGGCCACCCCCTTGGCCGCCCCCGTCCTACCGGGGTAGGGACCCGGCAGGGCTCCACGGTATCTTATCCTGAAACTCGCTTTCCAGGTGCCGGTGACGGCAAAAGAACAGGCGTGACCCCTTGTTCCGGGGGGTACTCGCTGGGGAAAACAGGGAGCTTACGCATGCAGTCAACTCTGTTCCACCGCGCGGCGGTCGGCCTGATGTCGCTGATGATCAGCGGCCTGGCCATGGCCAGCGACTGGACTGAACGTTCCGACCACAACCTGCGGCCCGGGGTCACCGCGGTCAGCCAGGAGGTCTACGATCTTCACACCACGATCCTCTGGATCGTCACCATCATCGGCTTGCTGGTGTTCGGCCTGATCCTGATCTCCATGATCCGCCACCGCCGCTCCCGCAACCCGAACCCGGCTACTTTCCACGAGAACGTCTTCCTGGAAGTGCTGTGGACGGTGATTCCGTTCGTCATCCTGATCGCCATGGCGGTGCCCGCCACCCGGGTGCTGATCGAGCTGGATGACTCCTCGGACGCGGCCCTCACGGTGAAGGTCACCGGTCACCGGTGGAAGTGGGAGTACGAGTACCTCACCTACCAGGACGACAACAACATCGGCGTGTCCTATATGTCCAACATCGCCACGCCGCCGGAACAGATCAACAACCCGGTGCTGGACGGCGGCCTGTTCCCCTACGGCACCGCCCAGGACGCGGTGGGCAAGGACTTCCCCGAGAAGGGCCAGAACTACAACCTGGAAGTGGACAACCCGCTGGTGCTGCCCTCCGGCCAGAAGGTTCGTTTCCTGGTCACCTCCGCGGACGTGATCCACTCCTTCTGGGTGCCGGACTTCGGCGGCAAGAAGGACGCCATCCCCGGCTTTGTCAACGAAACCTGGGCCCAGGTTCCCGAAGGCCAGGAAGGCACCTATTATGGTCAGTGCGCCGAGCTGTGCGGCAAGAACCACGCCTTCATGCCCATCGAGGCCGAGGTGGTGAGCCAGGCCGAATTCCAGGACTGGCTGGCCCAGAAGAAGGAAGAGGCCGCCGCGGCGCCGGATCTGACGCCGTTCGCCGACCTGGACGAAGCCATGGAGCTGGGCGAGCAGGCCTACGCGGGCAACTGCGCGGTCTGCCACGGCAACAATGGTGAAGGCGGTGTCGGCCTGCCCTTCGCGGGCAGCGACTTCGCCACCCAGGAAGAACATCTGGAAGAGCACATTCATGTGCTGATCGAAGGCCGCGGCGCCATGCCCGCTTTCGCCGCCCAGTTGTCACCGCGCCAGATCGCCGCCGTCATTACCTACGAGCGTAATGCCTGGGGTAACGAGACCGGTGACCTGATTCAACCCGAAGACGTCTACGAACAAGAGTAAGGGAGGGGAGAGCGATGAGTACCGCTGCCACCGCACACGATGATCATCATCACCACGCCCCGACCGGCCTGAAACGCTGGCTGTTCAGCACCAACCACAAGGACATCGGCACCCTGTACCTGTGGTTCAGCTTCGCCATGTTCCTGGTCGGTGGTCTGCTGGCCATGGTGATCCGTACCGAATTGCTGGAACCGGGCATGCAGTTCGTGGACCCGGAATTCTTTAACCAGATGACCACGGTTCACGGTCTCGCCATGGTATTCGGCGCCGTTATGCCGGGCTTCGTGGGTCTGGCCAACTGGATGATTCCGCTGATGATCGGCGCGCCGGACATGGCGTTGCCGCGCATGAACAACTGGTCCTTCTGGATCCTGCCGTTCGCGTTTCTGATCCTGCTCAGCTCAGTGTTCATGAGCGCCTTCGGCGCCGGCCACCCGAGCGCGCCGAACTTCGGCTGGACCTTCTACGCGCCGCTCTCCACGGAGTACGGCCCGGCGTCCACCGACCTGTTCATCCTGTCCGTGCACATGATGGGGATCTCCTCGATCATGGGCGCGATCAACGTGATCGTGACCGTGTTCAACCTGCGCGCGCCGGGCATGACCCTGATGAAAATGCCGCTGTTCGTCTGGACCTGGCTGATCACCGCCTTCCTGCTGATCGCGGTAATGCCGGTCCTGGCCGGCGCGGTGACCATGATGCTCACCGACCGCCACTTCGGCACCAGCTTCTTCAACGCCGCCGGCGGCGGTGACCCGGTGCTGTTCCAGCACGTGTTCTGGTTCTTCGGGCACCCCGAGGTGTACATCATGATCCTTCCGGCGTTCGGGATCGTGTCGTCCATCATTCCGACCTTCGCGCGCAAGCAGCTGTTCGGCTACGCCTCCATGGTCTACGCCACCGCCTCCATCGCGTTGCTCAGCTTCGTGGTCTGGGCCCACCACATGTTCACCGTGGGCATGCCCCTGGCCGGCACCCTGTTCTTCATGTACATGACCATGCTGATCTCGGTGCCGACCGGCGTGAAGGTGTTCAACTGGGTGGCCACCATGTGGCGCGGCTCGATGACCTTCGAGCTGCCCATGAAGTGGGCCATCGCCTTCGTGATCCTGTTCACCTGCGGCGGCCTGTCCGGCCTGATGCTGGCGATCACCCCGGTGGACTTCCAGTACCACGACACCTACTTCGTGGTGGCGCACTTCCACTACGTGCTGGTGACCGGCGCCGTGTTCAGCATGTTCGCCGCCGCCTACTACTGGTTGCCCAAGTGGTCCGGCGTGATGCCCAACAAACTGCTCGGCGAGCTGCACTTCTGGAGCTCCCTGCTGTCGGTGAACCTGCTGTTCTTCCCGATGCACTTCGTGGGCCTGGCCGGCATGCCCCGTCGCTACGCCGACTACGCGCTGCAGTTCGCGGACTACAACTTCTGGATTTCCATCGGCGGCTTCTGGTTCGGCCTCTCGCAGCTGTTCTTCCTGGCGGTGTGCCTGCAGTGCGCCCTGAAGAAAGGCGAGAAAGCCCCGGCCAAACCGTGGGACGGCGCGGATGGCCTGGAGTGGGAAGTGCCCTCCCCGGCGCCCTTCCACACCTTTGAAACGCCCCCGGTGGTGAAATAACGGAACGCGGATACGGCGCCATGAGTGACGACAGCCTCGAACATCGCAACAAGCGCACCCTGCGCAAGCTCCTGATCTGGGCGCTGGCCATGTTCGGGTTCGCGTTCGCCATGGTGCCGTTCTACGACGTGATCTGTGACATCACCGGTTTGAACGGAAAGACGTCGTCGACGGCAACGAGCGAGGGCCCGTCACGGACCGTGGAAGACCGCACCGTGACGGTGGAGTTCATCACCCAGCGCGGCCAGGGCGTGAACGGGGACTTCATGTCCGCCACGCGCCGCGTCAAGGTGCACCCGGGGGAGATCACCCTGGTGAATTTCTACGCCAGCAATCCGAAGACCAGTGACATCGTCACCCAGAGCATTCCGTCCGTGACCCCCGGGGAAGCGGCGCGCTACCTGCACAAGACCCAGTGCTTCTGCTTCGACCAGCAGACCCTGGGCGCCGGCGAGCGCAAGGAAATGCCGATGATCTTCTATCTGGATCCGGAGCTGCCGCGTCATATCAATACGCTGACGCTGTCGTACACGATATTCGACGTGACCGATCGGGTCGCCGCCACGAATGACGCCGTGATTAACAACAATGCGGTCGCTCAATAACGGCCCGGTTGTACAGGAGATTTTTTGAAAATGGCTACCGACAAGTATTACGTACCCGAGAGCAGCCCCTGGCCCCTGGCGGCCTCGGTGGGCCTGTTCATGACCGCCGTGGGCGGTGCCCACTTCATCCAGCAGGCCACCGCCCCGGACAAGTTCCAGGGCAGTTGGGGCATGCCGTTGTTCTTCATCGGCCTGGCCACCCTGTGGCTGGTGATCGCCATCTGGTGGCGTGACACCATCAAGGAATCCGTGGGCGGCCTGCACAGCAAGCAGCTCGGTATCTCCTACCGCCAGGGCATGCTGTGGTTCATCTTCTCCGAGGTGATGTTCTTCGGCGCCTTCTTCGGCGCGCTGTTCTACACCCGCTGGCTGATCGTGCCGTGGCTGGCCGGCGAAGGCAGCAATGCCATGACCCATGAGCTGCTGTGGCCGAATTTCCAGGCCATGTGGCCGCTGATCAAGACCCCGGACGGCACCACCACCCAGGCCATGGGCGCCTGGGGTCTGCCGGCGATCAACACCGCCATCCTGCTGACCAGCTCCATCACCCTGACCATCGCCCACCACGCGCTGCTGCAAGGCAAGCGCGGCAAGCTGATCGGTTTCCAGGCGGCGACCGTGGTGCTGGGCGCCATCTTCCTAAGCCTGCAGGTGGAAGAGTACATCCATGCCTACACCGAGATGGGCCTGACCCTGGACGCCGGCATCTACGGCAGCCTGTTCTTCCTGCTGACCGGGTTCCACGGCGCCCACGTGACGATCGGCACCATCTTCCTGTTCGTCACCCTGCTGCGCGTGATCAAGGGGCATTTCGACGCGGAAAACAACTTCGCCTGGGAAGCGGGGGCCTGGTACTGGCACTTCGTGGACGTGGTCTGGCTGTTCCTTTTCGTGGTGGTGTACTGGCTGTAACCCCGCCAACCACCCTGGAAACGAAAAGCCCCGGTCACAAGCCGGGGCTTTTTGTTTTCGCCGGCGGTTATTATTCCGCCGACTGCTCGATGGGCTCGCCGTAGCGCTGCCCCGGGTTGACGTCGTGGGGCTGAATCCAGCCCATCATCATGCTCAGCAGGATGAACACGAACACCGCCGCCGAGAAACCCACCCGCCAGGCCAGCGCGCGCATGGTCTTGCCGTCCTTGCCCTCGCCGCGCACCAGCGACATCAGGGCGCGGGCCAGGGCCACCACCGCCGCCACCAGCAGTACCAGGATGATCAGTTTCACCCACCACATAGGGCTCTCCTCCAATTCGCCCAGGCGACATTGCCTCGACGCCCGATCCGGGTCGGGTACAATACGCGCCCATTGTAGCCGCCACCCCAGCGAGTGAAAGATGAAGAGGCGTTTTTCCCCACTCGGACTGCTGCTCACGCTCACCGTGGTCGCCCTGTGTCTGGCGCTGTCCTGGTGGCAATGGCAGCGCGCCGGGGAAAAACGCGCCTGGCTGGCGGACCAGGCGGCCAAGGCGCGCTCCGCGCCGGTGACACTGGACACCGCCCTGACCCAGACGGACCCGCAGCACCAGCCGGTGCGGGTGCGCGGCGAGCTGGACAACCGCCGCTCCGTACTGCTGGACAACCGCACCCACCAGGGCGTGGCCGGCTATTACCTGCTCACGCCGCTGCGCACCGGCGACGGCCGCTGGGTGCTGGTGAACCGGGGCTGGTTGCCACGCGGCGCCGACCGCCGGCAACTGCCGCCGGCGCCCGAAGTGAATGGCCCGGTGACCGTGAACGGCGCGATTTACGTGCCGCCGGACAACGCTCTGGTGCTCAAGGACACCCCGCTGCCGGAAAATCACTGGCCATTGCGGGTACAAAAAGTGGATTTTGCAGCCATCGGGCACCGACTTGGGGTAGAATTGGCGCCCTTCGAGATTCGGGTGGCCCCCGACCAACCCCTGGGCGATCGCGAACCGCTGCCACGACCCTGGCAGGCGGTGACGGCGGCTATCAGCCCGGAACGTCATCAGGCCTACGCCCTGCAGTGGCTGGGCCTGGGCCTGGCCGCCCTGATCATGTACCTGGTCGCCCTTATCCGCCGGCGCCCCCGATCGGATCGCTGAAACCATGTCGCCACGCACCAAAAACAGGCTGACCTTGCTGGCCATAGTCGGCCCCTTCGTACTGTTCTTCATCGCCGGCCGCTATTTCGTGGACCCCTGGGAACTGCCCCGGGAAAACAAGGGCCAGTTGATCCTGCCCCATGTCCAACTGCGCGCCCTGGAACTGCGCGAGCCCGGCGGCGGTGCCTACAACGCCAAGGACACCGTCGGCCTGTGGAGCCTGATGTACGTGGCCCGCGCTGACTGCGGCCCGGCCTGCAAGAACGGCCTCTACTACCAGATGCGCCAGGTGCAACGCACCCTGGGCGAGAACATGGACCGGCTGCGGCGAATCGTGGTGCACACCGCCCCGGCCTCCGACGAACTGCGCGCCTTCCTGGACGAGAAGGTCCCCGACACCGTCGAGGTGCGTGGCGACGCGGACACCGTCAAGCGCGCTCTGGCGCCGGCCTACGAGGGCCACGACGGCGACGCCATCGGCGACGTTTTCGTGGTCAGCCCGGATGGCCAGATCTTCTTGCGCTACCCCACCCACGAGGACATGGACGCCACCCTTGAGGAGGCGGAGAACATCCGCCTGGATCTTGAACGCACGTTGAAAGGCTCGCTGATCTGAGCGTCGGCCCCAACCCTGACAGGTCCCGATACATGCATCCCGAAACCGTGCAAACCCCGACTTCCTCGCAAATCTGGCTGCGCCGCGTGGCGGTGCTGGCCCTGGTGCTGGCCGCCGGCGTCATCATCCTGGGGGCCTGGACCCGGCTCTCCGACGCCGGCCTGGGCTGCCCGGACTGGCCCGGCTGCTACGGCCATCTGGACGTGCGCAAGGCCATCGAGCACGTCAACGAGCAGAACGCCAGCAACCCGGGGGCCCTGCGCGAGGCCCACAAGACCGTCCCGGAGATGGTGCACCGTTACTTCGCCTCCACCCTGGGCCTGCTGATCCTGATCATCGCCGGCCTGAGCCTGGTCAACCGCAAACGGGAGAAGCAGCCGCTGAAGCTGCCCCTGTTCCTGGTGGCGCTGGTGATCTTCCAGGGCATTCTGGGCATGTGGACGGTAACCATGGGGTTGCAGCCCACCATCGTCATGCTGCATCTGCTGGGCGGCTTCACCACCTTCACCCTGCTCGCCCTGCTCACCGCCCGGCTGTACCGCTGGCCACGCTTCCTCAACGACTGCGACGTGCGCAGCCTGCGCACCCTGGGCGGGCTGGCCCTGGCGGCGGTGATCCTGCAGATCGCCCTGGGCGGCTGGACCACCGCCAACTACGCCGCCGTGGTGTGCACCGAGCTGCCGGTCTGCGAGGACGGCTGGGTGGAGCACATCAATTTCGAGGACGCCTTCGTGTTCTGGGGCCATGAGCACGACAAGCCGGACTACGAGTTCGGCGTGCTGCAGAACGACGCCCGCACCACCATCCATGTGATGCACCGCTTCGGCGCCCTGCTGGTAACGGTCATGGTGCTGCTGCTGGTGGGCCGCATCCTGCTGCGCGCGCGCAGCGTGTTCTTCCGCAACTTCGCCCTGGTGATTCTGGGCCTGCTGGCCCTTCAGGTGGCCCTGGGCGTCAGCAACGTGGTGTTCGCGGTGCCGCTGTGGGTGGCGGTGGCGCACAACTTCGGCGCCGTGGCGCTGTTGGTGTCACTGGTACTCTTCATCCGCTCGATTAACGTAAAATGCGGTGCCCGCCACCCGCGGCGCCCGGACGGGCAGCCATAGGCCGACAGGGAGCCACCATGAGCGCGAACAACAAGGCGATAAGCCCCAATCAGTCCGACCACCAGGACCGCCCCGCCCCCGGCTGGCGCGACTATCTGGCGCTGACCAAACCCGGCGTGGTGATGCTGTTGATGGTCACCGCCGTGGCCGGCATGTTTCTGGCCACCGACCCGCCGGGCATGGTGCCCCTGGACATCTTCATCCCCGCCTTCGTGGGCCTGTCCCTGGCGATGATGGCCTCGGCGGCGATCAACCAGATCATGGACCAGAAGATCGACGCCATCATGAAACGCACCGAGAAGCGCCCGCTGGTGGCCGGCGTGATCTCGCCCAAGGCGGCGGTGGCCTTCGCCGTGGCCCTGGCCCTGGCGTCCATGGCCATGCTGTATTTCCTGGTCAACCCGCTCACCGCCGGGCTCACCCTGTTCGGCTTCGTCGGCTACGCCTTCATCTATACCCTGTACCTGAAGCGCGCCACGCCGCAGAACATCGTGATCGGCGGCATCGCCGGCGCGATTCCGCCGTTGCTCGGCTGGGCGGCGGTGACCAACTCCCTGGACCCTTACGCCTGGCTGCTGGTGCTGATCATCTTCGTGTGGACGCCGCCGCACTTCTGGGCCCTGGCGATCCACCGCGCCGACGAGTACGCCAAGGCGGACGTGCCCATGTTGCCGGTGACCCACGGCATCCCGTTCACCCGGGAATCGGTGCTCTACTACACCATTCTGCTGTTCATCTGCTCCCTGCTGCCCTACCTGACCGGCATGAGCGGCCTGATCTACCTGGTCAGCGCGGTGATTCTCAGCGGTATTTTCCTGATCCACGCGGTGCGCCTGCGTTTCAGCCAGGACCCGAAACTGCCGATGAAGACCCTCGGTTACTCCATCGTCTACCTGTTCGTGCTGTTCACCGCCCTGCTGGTGGATCACTACATTCCCCTGCATCCGCTGCAACCGTGAACCGGTGCCCATCGCGCGGATAGCCAAGACCGGAGGCTTGCAGTAGTTTAGAGCCTGCTTCCGGCACACAACGATCACCCTGGGGTGAGGGGGAAAGAATGGGTACCTGGCTGTTTTTCGCCGTGATCATCGCGGCGGTGGTTTATCTGATCGCCGTTTACAACCGTCTGATCAGCCTGCGCAACCGCTTCAAGAACGCCTTCGCGCAGATCGACGTGCAACTGCAACGGCGTCACGATCTGATTCCCAATCTGGTGGAAACCGCCAAAGCCTATCTCGACCACGAACGCGAAACCCTGACCCGGGTCACCGAGGCCCGCAACCAGGCCGAGGCGGCGCGCCGCGACGCCGCCGCCCGGCCCGACGACGGCGCCGCCATGGACCGGTTGGGGCGGGCGGAATCCTTGCTCAGCGGCGGCCTGTCCCGCCTGCTGGCGGTGAGCGAGAACTACCCGGAACTCAAGGCCAACCAGACCATGGCGGAGCTGATGGAGGAACTGTCCAGCACCGAGAACCGCATCGGTTTCGCCCGCCAGGCCTTCAATGACGCCGTGATGCACTACAACACCTACCGGGAGCAATTCCCCAACAACGCCGTGAGCGGCCTGTTCGGCCCCTTCAAGGAAGCGCGGCTGCTGGAGATCGAAAACCCGGAGGCCCGTCAGGCGGTGAACGTCACCTTCTGATTCCATGGATTTCTTCGACCACCAGGCCCGGGCCCGCCGACGCACCCTGCTGTTGGTGCTGTATTTCCTCGCCGCGCTAACGGCGGTGGCCGCCGCCGTGGATCTGGGGGCCTGGCTGCTGGTCCGCTGGCTGCGCCCGGAACTGGGGCTGATCGACTGGCTGACCAGCGAAAACGGTCTGTGGATCACCGCGGCGACCCTGGCGGTGCTGATCGGCGGTTCCCTGCGCAAGGCCTGGCAGCTGCGCGAGGGCGGCCCGGCCCTGGCGCGCCTGCTGGGCGCCCGCGAGGTGGCGGCCAACCCGGAGGACGCCGGTGAGCGGCGCCTGCGCAACGTGGTGGAGGAAATGAGCATCGCCGCCGGCGCTTATCTGCCCCGCCTTTATGTTCTGCCCCGGGAAGACCGCATCAACGCCTTCGTGGCCGGCCTCACCCCCTCCCGCACGGTACTGGTGGTGACCCGGGGCGCTCTGGAACAGCTCAATCGCGATGAACTTCAGGGCGTGGTGGCCCACGAATTCAGCCACATTCTCAACGCCGACATGCGCCTGAACCTGCGCCTGCTGGCCGCCCTGGCCGGCATCCTGGCGATCGGCAAGGTGGGCGAGTTCCTGCTGCATTTTTCCGCCGGCGACGGCCACCGCCGGGGTAATGCCCCGTTCGCCGTGGGCGGCCTGGTGCTGATCGCCATCGGCTACGCCGGCTTGTTCTTCGGCCGGCTGATCAAGGCCGCCATTTCCCGCCAGCGGGAACGTCTGGCCGACGCCAGCGCGGTGCAATTCACGCGCCGACCGGACGGCCTGGCCGGCGCCCTGATCAAGATCCGCAACGGCCCTGGTTCCTACCTGCACAGTCTGCACGCCGAGGACCTCAGCCATATGGCGTTCGCCGAAACCCTGGGCCTGCGTTGGCGCCGCCTGTTGGCCACCCACCCCAGCATCGAGCAACGCCTCACCGACCTGGGGGCGGACTGGCCGGCCCGGGCCCGGGCACGGCGACGGCGCCCCACGGCGGACGCGGACAGCGCGCCGTCCCGGCGCATCGGCCGCCTGGACGACGCCAATCTGGGCTACGCCCGCTCCCTGCTGGAAAGCCTGCCCGGCGACCTGCACCAGGCCTTGCACACCCAGGAGGGCGCTGAATGCGTGCTCTACACCCTGGCCCTGGGCCCGGTGGCCCCGCCGCCCGCGCTGCGCACCGGACGCCGGGGCGAGCTGGTGGAGCGGGTGCGGGGTCTGGGCACGCGCCTGCGGCTACCGTTGCTGGATCTGGCCCTGGCAACCCTGGCACAGGCCCCGGCGGACCGCCGCCCGGTGATTCTCGGCCAGCTGCGCGCCATCACCCGCCAGCGCAGCCGGGAGGACCTGCTGTGCTGGGCGCTGGGGGCCATGGCCCGCCAGGCCCTGGCCGACACCGACCGCCGCGGACCGAAACCGGACATCCACCGCCTGAGCGCGGTGGCCGGCGAAATCCAGGTGGTGTTCTCGGCATTGGCCTGGGCCGGGGACTCCGCCCGTACCACCGCCCTGGCCGCCTTCCAGCGCGCCACCCGGGGCCTGTTGCCCGCCGGCCGCCTGCTGTTGCCGCCGGATCGCTGCCCGTCGCCGCGCATGGAAGCGGCGGTGGCGCGCCTGGCCCGCCTTACTCCCTTATTGAAGGCGCCGCTGATCGATGCCGCCGCCGATCTGGTGCTCTCCGACGGCCAGGTGCAGGTGGCCGAGGCGGAGCTGCTGCGCGCCCTGTGCACCCTGCTCGAGTGCCCCATGCCACCGCTATTCTCCCAACCCCTGAACAATATTTGACCAATTCAAATTTTGTGATAGGGTTCACGCCAACAAGAAGGGGGGCTTCAGGGGGGAAGAACGACATGGAATTGCTCAAGAACAGCCACCGCAACACCTGGCGCGCGGTGTGCGAACACACCCGCCATGTGCGCGAAGGGTCCCTGGATCCGGCCCTCACCGCCTGGCTGGCGGCCCACGGCGTGACCGTCGGTGACTGCGTGTTTCCGCTAGTGTGCCGCTGCGACGAGCAGCTCTACACCGGCACCCTGGTGGACGGCCACGGCCGTGTTCTGGAATATCTGGCCAATCTGACCGGCCCGGACGGCGAGGACGCCCTGGACGACGTCACCGAGGCGCTGGGCCCGAAAAATCCGGACCACCCCCACCACGATCCCTGCGACCCGATCACCATGGCGCTGATGATTCAGCGCGGGCTGGCGCCCTCCCCGGAGCCAGTGCCGGCCTGATCCGCCCGGTAGGGCAGCAGGGTGCGCGCCTCGTCGCGATAGGCGCGCACATGCTCCGCCTCGCGCCGGCAGAAATCCGCCACCGCCTCGTGGAAGGCGGGCTCCGCCAGCCAGTGCAGTGAATAGGTGAGCACCGGCTCGAAGCCACGCAGAATCTTGTGCTCGCCCTGCACTCCCGGATCGAACTCCGCCAGCCCCCGCTCGATGGCGAACTCAATGCCCTGGTAGTAGCACACCTCGAAATGCAGGGCGTCGTATTCCCGCACGCTGCCCCAGTAGCGCCCGTATAGCGCCCGGTCGTCGAACAGATAGAGCCCGGCGGCCACCGGCTCGTCGCCGTCGCTGGCCAGCACCAGCAACACCTGGTCACCAAGACGCTCCGCCAGCCGCCGGAAGAACACCTCGTTGAGATAGGGCAGTTGCCCGCGAACCAGGTAGGTATTGGCGTAGCACTCATAGAACAACCGCCAGTGGCGCGGTTCGATGGCGGCGCCAGTGAGCCGCTCCACGGTGAGCCCCTGCTCCGCCACCCGGCGCCGCTCCCTGCGCACGCTCTTGCGCTTGCGGGAATTGAAAGTGCCCAGAAAGGCGTCGAAGTCCGGATAATTCCGGTTAAACCAGCGGAAATGGCAGGCCTGGCGCTCGATCAGCGGCAGCCCCGCCAGCGCCTCCCGGGCCGGCCGGTCGGGAAACAGCAGATGCCAGCCGCTGGCGTCCTGTTCGCCGACCCGCTCGCGCACGCCCTCCCAGAGTTCCTGCGGCCGCCAGTGTCCCCGCCAGCGCGGACCCACCACCGGCGTGAACGGAATGGCGGTGACCAGCTTGGGGTAGTAAGGCAGCCCGTTGCGTTCGTAGGCGTCCGCCCAGGCGAAATCGAACACGTATTCGCCCCGGGAGCCGTTGCGGGCATAAAGCGGCAAGAAAGCGTCGCCGTCGCGCAGATGGCAGGGGCCCCAGCCCCGGGCCGGGCTGGCGCCGGTTGCTTCCAGCGCGCCAAGAAAAGCATCGGTGAGAAACGGAAAGTGCATGGCCGCATGATACTGGCCGTGGCGCATGGCGGCGAGAGCGCCGTGCCCGTGAGATTGCCGGGCCGGTTCGTTACAATGCGCCGTCCATAATGATAACGATGCGTCCAAGGACATAACGATTTCATGAAAGTCTCCAAACCCTTGGCGGCCGTGTACGCTCTGGCCGTCGTGTTGCTGGCCCTGCCCGGCGCCTGGCTGCTGTTCGCCCCGCAATCCTTCGTGATGCTCGCCCACGGCGGCGACGAGGTGTTGCTGATCTCGCCCCTGTTCACCCAGCAGACCGGCCTGGGGCTGCTGCTGGCGGCGGCGGTGAACCTGGTATGCCTGGTCGGCGGCCCCACCCGGGTGCCGCTGCACGTGGCGGTGCTGTTCTATTTGGCCGGCCTGGTGGCCAGCCACGGCGCGCCGGCCTTCGGCGCCGCCGCCTGGCTGTGGATCCCGGTGCTGCTGTACGCCCTGCCGCTGGCGCCCTGGGGCCGCCTGCCGGTGTCCGCCGGCGGCGACAGCCGCCGCCGGGGCGAGGTGAAGTGGTTCAACCCGAAGAAGGGCTTCGGGTTCATCCTCGCCGACAACGGCGAGGAGATCTTCGTCCACTTCAAGGCGATTCGGAACGGCGGCCGGCGCAGCCTGCGCGCCGGCACCCGGGTGCGTTTCGTGGTGCGCCAGTCCGAGCGCGGCGAACAGGCCGACCAGGTGGAAATCCAGCGATGACCGGCCACCCATGACCCTTGCCACGCTCGACTGGGCGGTCCTGCTGGCCTATCTGGCGGCGATCCTGCTGATCGGCTTCTATTTCGCGCGGCGCAACACCAGTACCGAGGAGTATTTCGTCGGCGGCCGGCGCTTCCGGGGCTGGGTGATCGGCCTGTCCCTGGTGGGCACCTCGATCAGCTCGGTGACCTTCCTGGCCTACCCGGCGGACGCCTTCAAGACCGGCTGGCTGCGCTACCTGCCCAACCTGGCGTTGCCGCTGGCGCTGCTGATGGCGGCCCGGGTGTTCCTGCCGTTCTTCCGGCGCGGCAACATGACCAGCGCCTACGAATTCCTGGAGCAGCGCTTCGGCCCCAGCGTGCGGGTCTACGGCGCCCTGGCGTTCATCGTCGCCCAGTTGGTGCGCCTGGCCATGATCCTCTACCTGCTGTCGCTGCTGATTCTGCAACTGGTGGACGTGTCGCCGACCGTGGCGATCATCGCCGCCGGCCTGTTCGTGGGCCTCTACACCATCGTCGGCGGCATCGACGCGGTGATCTGGACCGATGTGATGCAGACCCTGGTGCTGCTGATCGGCGGCCTGCTGTGCATCTGGGTGGTGGTGGACGCCTTGCCCGGCGGCCTGGGCCAGGTGTTTCGCGAGGCCGGCGCCGCCGGCAAGTTCGCCCTGGCGGAATGGCGCGACGGCGAGCCGCGACCGGTGCGCTGGGGTCTGTCGCTGAGCGAGAAGACCGCCACCATGATGCTGTTCATCGGGCTGACCAACTGGCTCACCGAATACTCCAGCAACCAGAACACGGTGCAGCGCTACTGCGCCTCCCGCTCCACCCGGGAAGCCCGCCGGGGCCTGTGGGTGTACCTGTTCACGGCGCTGCCGGTGTGGGCCTTCTACATGCTGCTGGGCACCGCCCTGTGGGTGTTCTTCCAGCATTTCCCGGACCCCATGGCCACGGCGGTGCTGGCCGGCACGGAAAAAGCGGAGGCGATTCTGCCCTGGTTCATCACCGAGTACCTGCCGGCCGGGCTGGCCGGGCTGGTGGTGGCGGCGGCCCTGGCGGCGGCCATGAGCTCCCTGGATTCCAGCATCAACTCGGTGACCACGGTGTCGATCGTCGACCTGTACCGGCGGCACCTGCGCACCGGTCTGGACGACCGCCATTATCTCCGCGTGGCGCGGGCCGTGGCGGCGGCGGTGACCGGCCTGATGATCCTCGGCGCCCTGTGGCTCAACGGCGCCCATACCCACACCCTGCAGGACACCTCCACCATTCTGGTGTCGCTGTTCGGCGGCGGCATGCTGGGGCTGTATCTGCTCGGCTTCCTGAGCCGTCGCGGGGACGCCCGGGCGGCCTGGTGGGGGATTCTCTGCACGCTGGCGTTCACGTCCTGGACGGTGCTCACCAACGAGGGGCTGCTGCCGACGGCGCTGAGCGCGCCCTTCGACCTCTATTACACTGGTCTGATCGGCAATCTGGTGATGTTCGCGGTGGGCTACGGCGCGGCCAGCCTGTGGCCGCGCCGCTAGTGGCCGGCGACCCGGGCGGTGGTTGCCGCCACCGGCCCGTCGGCGGCGTCCTGGCGGCGCCGTTCCCGTCGGGCCAGCAGCCGGTCACGGACCAGCCAGCCCACCGCCCAGAACACCAGCCAGGGGTCCACCAGGTAATCCCAGAGGTTGTCCGAGTGCAGCAGGTTGGCGCCGTAGGCCAGTTGCGCCACCACCAGCACCAGACAGCTGGCGTAGGCCCGGTACAACCAGGCCAGCAGGCCCATCAGCAACAGCACCGCGCTGAAGGCGGTGTCGCCGAAGCCCAGGGCGTAGGGGTCCGCGTAGCTGGAGCCCAGGCTCATGGGGTAGAACCACAGCGCCAGCACCACCAGCAGCACGCACACCGCCCGCAATTGCCATACCGGTAGCCAGTAACGACCGGTGAGGCGGTGCTGGATGGCCACCAACGCCAGCAGGCCGGAGGACAGACTGAAGTGGCTCAGGTAGCTCAGCACCCAGCCGCTCAGGCCATAGGGAAACGGCAACAGCGCCGCCATCAGCATGGCGCCGGCCAGGCCGGCGCGCCACGGCAGCGGCAGGCGCGCCGCCAAACGCAATACCACGGCGACCAGCACCAGGGCACAGATCCATTCCGCGATCATCCTTCCCCCCGGGGTTCGGGCCCGGCCGGCAGCCAGGCATGGCGAATGGCGGATTTGTTCCACGTATAGAGTATGTGCACGTCGCCGTTACTGGCCTGCAGCACATAGGGATAGTCGTACTGGAACTCACAACCCTCTTCGTGGCACTTGTTGTGTTCCACCCGGCGACGCATCAAATCCGGATTCTCCGCCTCCAGGGTGTTGGCCACTTCCTCGGAAATCATTTCCAGATAGACCGGTTCGGACACGTCATCGGCGCGCCAACGATGCCGGTCGTGGAAGAAGAAGCGGTCCGACCAGGTCTGCCCGCTGTCCCAGGTTTCGCGCATGCACAGATCGTCGCGCTCCTTCGGGTTACAGTTGCCCACCACCAGCCAGTGACCCGGCGACAGTACCACGCCACCCACCGCGGAGGACGGATTGGTGAGCCGCGACCCGTACAGCGGCGACCAGTCCTCGCCGCCGTCCAGGGAATCGCTGCGGTAGAGCATACCCTGGTCGTCCTCGTTCTCGTTACGCAGCAGGGCGGTGGCCTGCTTGGGCCCGTCCACCAGCACCAGCGGCTGGATCGCCTTGCGCCCGTAGCCGATGCGCTCCTTGTCGACGATGCGGTTGTGCTCGTCCAGGCGCAGGATCTCGCCGAACTTGCCCACCATCTCGTGGTAGACCGGCAGCCCCACGGTGCCGTCCTGGTAGCGGATCGGCGGCGTCTTGACCAGAGTGCTGATGTTCAGGAAGGGCGAGGCGGTGAGCGCCTCGTCGAAGCGCCAGCTGGCGCCCAGATCGTCGGACTCCAGCACCACCAGACGGCTGGCCGCCCAGCCACCGAAGCTCACCGCCACCACGAACAGGCGCATGCGGCCGTCGTCGTCGAGCACCGGCACGGCGTTGCCCAGCTTGCGCACATGGCGACCCCACTGGCGGCGGATCTGTTCGCGGGTGACCACGCGCTCCTCCTCGCTCCAGCGGGCCGCGCGGGGATCGAACACCGCCGAGTGGATGCCCACGTCCGGGCCGCCCTCGCGCTTGCCGGCGAACCAGAAGGCACGCAGGCGGCCGTCGGGCAGCTCCACCATGGAAGCGGCATGCACCAGGGGGGTCTCGGCGTCGGAGGCGAAGCGCATCTGCCAGCGACCGTCCAGGTCGTCGTAGCCGCGCACATAGTCGGGGCGGAATTCCGGGGTCGACCGGCGACCCGGATCGTCGGGCAGGGCCACCCAGAAGGCGACCACCAACAGCCCCCCGATAAACCAATGAATGAAACGCTTCATACAGTAACGGCGTCTCGCTGCGTATTAACTAAAGCGGCGATGGTAACATCACGCCCCCGGTCTTTACTCTGACCGGGCCGCCCGGCGCGCCGGAAAATCGGACCAACGGCCCGGCAAGGAGTTCCCAGGCCGCCTATGATGGGCGACTGGCCTCCCTGGAAGTTCGGATCAGACCTTATGCGAATCAGCGCCCACCGGCTGTCCCTGCTCATGCTGTTGCCGCTGCTGGCGGGCGCCAGCACCCCACCGGCGGAGGTCGAGGAGCGCCAGTGGCGGCTGATCAGCGACCACAACGGCATCCAGGTATACCGGCCGCGCGCGCCCGCCGCCCGGCTGCGCGCCTTCCGCGGCGTCACCCGGCTACCGGCCGGCGACGAGTACGCCCTGGTGGCGCTGCTGGAGGATTACGCCGCCTACCCGGACTGGCTGCATTTCGTGGACGGCGCCCGGCCCCTGGAACGGGACCGGCCGGGGCCGCGCCGGCTGCGCCTGACCACGCTGATGCCCTGGCCGCTGCGCAACCGGGACGCGGTGCTGGAGGCCCGGGTCACGCAGATCCACGAAACCAGCCACCAGCAAGTGGTGGTGTCCCTGCGCAACCGCCCCGCCCTGCTGCCCCCGGACCCGGACTATCTGCGGCTGCCGGCGCTGACCGGGGAGTTGCGCTTCCGCCGGGTGGCGCCGGATGAACTGGAAGTGCGCTATGAGCTCAGCCTGGACCCGGGCGGGCACATCCCCGACTGGCTCACCAACCTGCTGCTGCGCGAGGCGCCCCACTTCACCCTGGAACGGCTGCGCCGGGTGGTCACCCGCGCCGAGTACCAGGGCCACTATTACCCGGACCTGGATCTGCGCGGCCCGGGCCGGCCGCCATCGGCGCAAAACGTAACAAAACCCCAATGACGCCTGTCATATTCGGCCATCTCCGCTAATATTGGAGGCTGGTCCAATTCGCCGCCCGGCCATGGAGACGACAGGCATGGTGAACGCGCTCTTCTTCATTTATTCCTGGTTCCTGTTCGCCCCCCTGATGCTGGCGGCCACCCTCCTGTTCGGTCTGCTGTGCTTTTTGTTGATGCCCTTCCTGGGCCCGCGCCGGGTGGGACGCCTCACCGCCGTGCCCTGGTCGCGTCTGGGCCTGATGCTGAGCGGCGTGCAGGTGCGGCTGCACGGCACCGAGCACCTGGATCCGAAACAAAGCTACGTGATCGTGGCCAACCACCTCAGCCAGTACGACATCTGGGTGCTCTACGGCCATCTGGACAAGGATTTCCGCTGGGTGATGAAGCACGAGCTGCGCAAGGTGCCGGTGATCGGCTTCTCCTGCGCCCTGCTTGGCCACATCTTCATCGACCGGCGCGATTCCCGGGCCGCCATCGCCAGCCTGGAAACCGCCAAGGCGCGGCTGGTGGACGGCACCAGCATCCTGTTCTTCCCGGAAGGCACGCGCAGCCGCGACGGCGAGCTGCGGCCGTTCAAGAAGGGCGCCTTCCGCATGGCCCAGGACCTGGATCTGCCGCTGCTGCCGGTGACCCTCACCGGCACCCGGGAAGTGCTGCCGCCGGACACCCTGCGCCTGCACCCGGGCCCGGTGGCGCTCACCGTGCACGCGCCGGTGACCGTGGACGGCGACGACGAAGCCGCCCTGGAAGCGGCCCTGGGGCGCTGCCGCTCGGCGATCGCCGGCGTGGCCACGGAAGGCTGCCTGGAACTCACCTGAGGGCAGGACCCTGGCGTCAGCGGGCGTCGTCCTCAAAGCCAGCGCGGCCCCGGGGATTGGCCCGTTTGGAATGAGCGGAATCGCTACACTCCGGCCAATCCATCGCAACCGACGAGCTCGCAATGAAGCACTTCAACGACAAGGTGGCCGTGGTCACCGGCGCCGGTTCCGGCATCGGCCGCGCCCTGGCCCGCCAACTGGCCGACGCCGGCGCCAAGCTGGCCCTCGCCGACATCAATGAAACCGGCCTGCGGGAAACCGCCAACGAGCTGGGCCTGGACGAGAGCCGTCTGATCACCGAGGCCTTCGACGTGGCCGACCGGGAGGCGGTGTACCGCTTCGCCGAGCGGGTCGCCGGCCACTTCGGCGCCGTGCACCTGGTGATCAACAACGCCGGCGTGGCCCTGGGCGCCACCGTGGAGCGCATGACCTACGAGGATTTCGAGTGGCTCATGGGCATCAATTTCTGGGGCGTGGTGTATGGCACCAAAGCGTTCCTGCCCCATTTGAAGGCCGCCGGTGAAGGCCATATCGTCAATGTGTCCAGCGTGTTCGGCCTGATCGGCGTGCCCACCCAGTCCGCTTACAACGCGGCCAAGTTCGCGGTGCGCGGCTTCACCGAATCCCTGCGCCAGGAACTGGAAATGGAAGGCGGCAAGGTGTCCTGCACCTCCGTGCACCCGGGCGGTATCAAGACCAACATCGCCCGCAACGCGCGCATGGCCGAGGGCATGGAACACATCACCGGGGATCCGGAGAAGGCCCGCCGGGACTTCGAGAAGATGTTCCGCACCACCCCGGACGAAGCCGCCCGCACCATTCTCAAGGGCGTGCGCGGCAACAAGCGCCGGGTGCTGATCGGCTCCGACGCGCGCGCCATCGACAGCATGCAGCGGCTGATGCCCACCGCCTACCAGCGCATCATGGTGGCCGGCCAGAAGATGATCAAAAAGTAAGGACTTTCCATGCTCCCCTTCTCCCAGGCAGCGGACAACAACAAGGGACCGATCCACGACGTCCTGCGTGACTACTTCGTTGCCCCCGGGGAACTGCTGGAGATCGGCGCCGGCACCGGCCAGCACGCGGTCTGGCTGGCGCCGCGCTTTGCCGACATCGGCTGGACGCCGTCGGAACAGCCGGACTACCTGGATGCCTTGCTGCCCCGCCTGGCCGCCGAACCCGCCGACAATCTGCGCCCGGCCATCGGCCTGAGCGTCCAGGACGACGCCGCCTGGCCCGCCGGTCCCTTCGACTACGTGCTCACGGTCAACACCTTCCACATCATGAGCCGCGACCAGGTGGCGTGCTGCATCGACCAGGCCTGCCGACGGCTCACGCCGGGCGGCCGCTTCGCCGTCTACGGCCCGTTCCGCTACGGCGGCCAGCCCACCACCGACAGCAACCGGCGCTTCGACGAAAGCCTGCGCGCCCGGGACCCGGCCATGGGGCTGCGCGACCAGGAATGGGTGGTGGCGCGCTTCGCCGACCCCCGCCGCGCCCTGCTCGGCGATCACGCCATGCCCGCCAATAACCGGGTTTTGGTATTCGGATAAGCCCGCTTTTTATACACTGTTCGGTCTGACGACGCCGCCGGCCGGCGAGCCCATGCCGCGCCGGGTCGTTTCTGGCTTCCCAACCGAGCGAATCCATGCAAAAAGAGAGCGACAACGCGTGGAGCCTGGACCAGTTCCAGGTTCCCGAAAAAGAGGGGGAAACCCGGTTCCACGATTTCGATCTGGCACCGGAACTGATGCGCGGCATCGCCGACGCGGGCTTCCAGTACTGCACGCCGATCCAGGCCAGCGTGCTGGAACACACCCTGGCCGGCGCCGACGCCATCGGCCGCGCCCAGACCGGCACCGGCAAAACCGCCGCCTTCCTGATCACCATGATCAACGACCTGCTGCGTCACCCGATCACCGTGCAACGCTTCGCCGGCGAGCCCCGCGCCCTGATCGTGGCGCCCACCCGGGAACTGGCCATGCAGATCGAGAAGGACGCCAAACAGCTCGCTCACTACACCGACCTGCAAGTCATGAGCGTGGTCGGTGGCATGAACTTCAACCGCCAGCAGGAACGTCTGCAGACCCGCCTGATCGACATTCTGGTGGCCACCCCCGGGCGCCTGCTGGATTTCGCCAAACGCCGCGACCTGTGGCTGGACCGGGTCGAATCCCTGGTGCTCGACGAAGCCGATCGCATGCTGGACATGGGCTTCATCCCGGACGTGAAACGCATCGTGCGCATGACGCCGCAAAGCCGCTACCGGCAGACGCAGTTGTTCTCGGCCACCTTCAATGACGATGTCATGGCCCTCTCCCAGCGCTGGACCGAGGACGCCGCGGTGGTCGAAATCGAGCCCACCCAGGTGACCACCGAGACCGTGGAGCAAAAGGTCTACATCACCGCCACCGACGACAAGTTCAACCTGCTCTACAACCTGATCACCAACGAAAACATGGACAAGGTGATCGTGTTCGCCAATCGCCGCGACATCACCCGGCGGCTCAACGACCGGCTGCACAAGAAGGGCCTGAAGGTGTCGCTGATTTCCGGGGATGTGCCGCAGAACCAGCGGCTGAAGACGCTGGAACGGTTCCGCGCCGGCGACCTGCAGGTACTGATCGCCACCGATGTGGCCGGCCGGGGCATCCATATCGAAGGCGTGTCCCACGTGATCAACTACAACCTGCCGGAGGACCCGGAGGATTACGTGCACCGTATTGGCCGTACCGGTCGGGCCGGCGCCAGCGGCGTGTCGATCAGCTTCGCCTGCGAGGACGACGCCTTCCTGCTGCCGCAGCTTGAAGAAGCCATCGGCATGAAGCTCACCTGCGAACACCCGGACGCGGCCCTGGTCGCGGACCGCTAGCACCGCCAACGACAAGGAGACCGCACATGGCCGAACGGATCAGCCCGGAACAGGGCCTGGAACGACTGCGCGCAGGCGACGCTCTGTTCGTGGACGTGCGCGACCCGGGCAGCCACGAGCAGGCGCGTATTCCCGGCGCCGTGCCGCTCAACCAGGCCAACCTGGAACAATTTCTCGCCGACACCGACCGCCAGCGCCCGCTGGTGGTGTACTGCTACCACGGCCACTCCAGCCAGGGCGCCAGCGACTACCTGGCCGAGCAGGGCTTCGATGCCGTGGTCAGCCTGGACGGCGGCTTTGAGTATTGGCGCCAGGCCTACCCGGACCAGGTCGACGACGACCACTGACGCCGGGCTGGCGCCAGCGCCGGGCACCGTCGTCCGGATGGCTGCACGGCCCGCCGCCGTTGTGGCCCATCATGGGCCACCCTGAAGAACCGGAACGAGGAAGCCGATGAACGCAGCCGATCTGGCCGGCGCCCTGCGCCAGGCCCATGTGGACCACGCCCGCCAACGTCTCCAGGAAAAAAGCTACTGGCAAAGCCAGCTGGACGCCGGCGTGAAACGGCTCGGCAAGACGCCGGTGGGCGCCCTGGTGGACGCCGACGCCCTGGCCGCCGTGGTGGACGACTGGCTGGCCCGGGTCGATACCGTGCAGGGGCTGGAGCCGGTGGTGATTCAGGTGTCCGAGGCGGTACTGGAGCGCGCCAGCCAGCAGCCCACCACCGTGGGCGAACTGCTCGAGGAGGAGCATTTCGAGGCGATCCTGGCCCAGGCCCTGCGCCTGCGCGAACTTCGCGAGCGCGCCATCCATGCCTGCCTGAACCATCCGCTGGTCAGCGACATGGTCAGCGAGATGCTCTACACCGGCATCAAGAATTTCCTGCTCGAGGAAAACGCCCTGGCCAAGCTGCCCGGGGTGAGCAGCATGATGAAACTGGGCCGCAAAAGCGTGGGCCGGGCCATGGGCGGCCTGGAGGAAACCATCCGCGACTACCTGCGCCACAATACCCGGGCCACCCTGAAGACCGGCGAGCAGTGGCTCAACCGGCAACTCACCGATGAACGCATCGCCGAGCTGGCCCGGGACGGTTACCGGCGGATCGCGCCGATGCAGCCGGCGGATTTGATCCAGCGTCTGCCCGAGGGCGTGGTGGCCGACAGCGTGCCCCACGCGGCGGTGATCGCCGACCAGGGCGCCCGCCTGGAATACAGCCGTGCCCTGGTGAGCGCCGGCCTCCATGCCGCCGTGACGGCGCTGCTGGACAAGGACCTGCCGGCCCTGCTCAAGGCCATGGGCACCACGCCCAAGCAACGCGCCAAGGCGCTGGCGCCGGCCCTGGCCGCCGGCGCCGCGGTGCTCGACGAGCGCGATCTGCTGGCCGGGGTGATCGACGACGCGGTGGGCGACTTCTACACCAGCGACGCCTGCCTCGACGTCCTCAAAACCGCCCTGGGAGAGTAATCGGCACGCCACCCTGGTGGCTCCATCGGGGACGCGGCTCCGTCGATAGGGAATCGCGGTAGGAGCGACTTCAGCCGCGATACGGCGCCCTCCCTAAGAAAGGCGCCTTCCGCCAGCGACCGCCTACAACCAAGTCTCCGCGTACTCGGCCAGCAACGACCTGGGTACGCCCATCAACTGCACCGACCCACCGTGCACGAAGCTCTTGAAGCGCTCGGTCATATAGGTCAGCCCGGAGCTGATCGGCGACAGGTAAGGCGTGTCGATCTGCGCCAGGTTGCCCAGGCACACCACCTTGGAGCCCTCCCCGGCCCGGGTGATGATCGCCTTCATCTGGTGAGGCGTCAGGTTCTGGCTTTCGTCGATCAGGATCAGGGATTTCTGGAAACTGCGCCCGCGAATGTAATTGAGCGCCTTGAACTGGATGTTGGCCTTTTCCTTGACGTACTGAATGCTGCCGGAGGGGTTCTCGTCGTTGAGGTGCAGCGCCTCGATGTTGTCGTTGATGGCGCCCAGCCAGGGGTCCATCTTCTCTTCCTCGGTGCCGGGCAGGAAGCCGTGGTCCTCGGCCAGGGGCGGCGTGGAACGGGTGGCGATGATCTTGTTGAAGCGCTTTTGTTCCACGGTCATCTCGATGGCCGCCGCCAGGGCCAGGATGGTCTTGCCGGAACCGGCGGCGCCGGTGAGCGTGACCAGATGGATGTCCGGGTCGAGCAGCAACTGCAACGCCACCGCCTGCTGGATGTTCATCGGCTTGAGCCCCCAGGCTTCCTGGTCGAGCAGGCTTTCCGCTTTGTGATGACGCAGCGTCACCACGCCCGCCTCGACGCTGAGGATGCGGCCCACGAACCCCTGTTCGTCGAGAATGAACTGGTTGGGGTAGACCTCCTCGCCAAGAATATCGCCCACCACCAGGCCATGGGGCAGGCGGTGCTGGGTTTCCGCGCCCACCTGTTCGGTTTCCACCTCGGTGACCTTGTCCCAGAACGAGCCGGGCACCTCGAAATAGCCCCGGGTGAGCTGCTTGATGTCCGAGACCAGCTGGTCGTTGTGGTAGTCCTCCGCCTCGATGCCGCAGGCGCGCGCCTTGAGGCGCATGTTGATGTCCTTGGTGACCAGCACGTAGCGGCTGTCCGGGTCGGCCATTTTCATGGCCATGACGTCGTTGATGATGCGGTTGTCGTTGAGGTGTTCGGGAAGCGCCGAGCCGCCGGTGGCGGCGCGCGGCATCAGCACCGTCAGGGTGCCCTGGTCGGACTGCCCCCGGTTGATGGGGATACCCGCCTCCACTTCCGCCGGGGTCGCCGCCCCCAGCACCCGGTCGATCTGGCGGATCGCCGCGCGGCAGTCCGAGGCGGTGTGGGATTTACCGGTTTTCAGACGGTCCAGTTCCTCCAGAACGGTCATCGGGATCGCCACGCGATGCTCTTCGAAATTGAGCAGCGAGTTGGGATCGTGGATCAGCACATTGGTGTCGAGGACGTAGGTTTTCGGCGTGGCGTCGGGTTGGCCGTGGTGGGAGTTGGATGCTGCGGAGACGGAATGCAAAGTGGCCGCGCGCTTTTCCATGCGTTTCCCCTGTTGGTCTGCACCTGTTGGTGCGGTTGGGCGACCGGGGCGAACGTCGTTCCGCGAGCCTGCTTGCGGCGGGGGATCGCGAGAGCGACGCAGGCCTCTGCCGCCGTGGTTTGGCTTACCGGCGGTGGCTGGTCAAGCTCGGTTTGGATCGCGATCCCTCCCGCAATAACGGGATGTGAATTACCATAACCCAGCTTTTCATCACTGACAACGAAGCGAGTTCGAGCATGTCCGACGATCCGTTACCGGACCATCCCGAGGTCCGCATGCCGCCGCCCCTGCTGCATCTCGGCGGCCTGCTGATCGGCTACGGCCTGGACCAGGCCCTGGGCTGGACCCTGCCCGCCTTGCCCGGCCGCGAGGCGCTGGCGGCGGCGCTGGCCCTGGCCGGCGTGGCGCTGGTGCTGGCCGCCCTGCTGCAGCTGGCCGCCCACCGTACCACCGCCATGCCCCATCGGGCGGCGCGGGTGCTGGTCACCAATGGCGTGTTCCGGTTCAGCCGTAACCCCATCTACCTGGCCTTCGCGCTGCTGCACCTGGCCTGCGCCCTGAGCCTGGCCAGCCCCGGCATGCTGCTCACCCTGGGGCTGGTGGCCTGGGTCATGCATAGCCACGTGATCGCGGCGGAAGAGGCATTTCACGCGCACCGTTTCGGCCCTGAGTGGCAGGCCTATCGGCAACGGGTGCGTCGCTGGTTGTAGCGCTCTTCCAGGCCTTGAGCACCCGGGGCTCGCCCAGGGCGCCCTCGCGCAGCGCCAGGCGCGGCGAATCGAAGTCGCCGGGCACGAAGCCGGCCACGCGAATGCCCCGGGGCAGCCAGCCCAGCCGCCGGTACATCTCCGCCACCAGCTCGGAGCAGAACCAGCCGCGCCGATCCGGCGGCCGGGTGAAACCGCTGAGCAGATCCAGGGCGTTGCACAGCACGAAATTCTTGTAGGGCCGGTGCAGCAACCGGCGCACCAAGCGCGCCACCAGCCGTTGGCGGCGAGGACAAAGGGGCGCGCCCTCGCGGCGGCGCAGCACCACGTCGCCGGGGTAATCGCGCAGCTTGTCCGCCAGCGGCACCAGGGCCACGCCGGCCACCGGCCGGCCCAGATGCAGGTCGGCGGATTCGCTGGCGCCCACCGCTTCCAGCACCAGGGGCCGGTCGTCGCCGGGCAGGCACACCACCATGCCGATGTGGCTCCAGCGGCTGCGGGTGAACAAACGGATGGTGCTGCTGACCAGGCCACGCCCGGCGAACAACAGGATGTCGCCGGTTTGCGGAGTCGGAACGGACGGAGCGGAATCCGGGATCACGAGGCTACCCATCAAAGACCGAGGCTCGTTGTGCAGAGTGGGCGCCCGCCATGACAGCACCCTGACAATTTGGTCACGCTTGCGTGACACGGACGCCGCCGGCGGAGCGCCATGAAACCACTGTCATAAAACCGTGACACCGCCGGGCTACACTACCGGCAACGATCGCGGTCCCCTCAATGGAAGAACGTCTCTATCTCCTACAACGGCACCTGCCCGAGCTGCTGCACCTGGACAGCCTGATCCGTCTGGGCGAGCGGCACCTGCGGGTCAGCGAGGTGCTGCGCGTGCCCCAGGGCGACCTGGCGCTGCCGGTGCGCGTGATCGAAATGGGCAGCCGCTCGCCGGGCGCGCCGGTGATGGGGTTCTTCGGCGGCGTGCACGGCGTGGAACGCATCGGCACCCAGGTGATCCTGTCGCTGCTGCACAGCCTGATCCACCGCCTGCAATGGGACGACCATCTGCACCGGCGGCTGGAAAGCGTGCGCCTGGTGTTCATGCCCATGGTCAATCCCGGCGGTATCTGGCGGCGCACCCGCAGCAACCCCAACGGCGTGGACCTGATGCGCAACGCACCGGTGGACGCCGACGGCAAGGTCTCCTTCCTGGTCGGCGGCCAGCGGCTCAGCCGCCACCTGCCCTGGTACCGGGGCCGCGCCGGCGACCCCATGGAGGCCGAGGCGCAGGCCCTGGTGGAAGTGGTACGCGACAAGCTGATGAACGCGCCGGTGTCACTGAGCCTGGACTGCCACAGCGGCTTTGGCCGGCGCGACCGCATCTGGTGCTCCTATGCGCGCACCCACCGGCCCATCGCCCATCTGGCGGAGGTGTACCGCCTCAAGCAGGTGCTGGAAAGCACCTACCCGCATCACCACCCGTATCTGATCGAGCCGCAGTCGCTTAACTACACCACCCACGGCGACCTGTGGGATTACCTGTACGACGATGCCCGGGAGCGCCACCCGGACCGTCTGTTCCTGCCGTTCACCCTGGAAATGGGCTCCTGGCTGTGGGTGCGCAAGAATCCGCGCCAGATGCTGGATTTCTTCGGTTACTTCAATCCCATCATCGGCCATCGCCATCACCGGGTGCTGCGCCAGCACCTGCCGCTGTTCGACGTGCTCATGGCCCTGGCCGGCAACGCCGGCAACTGGCTGCCCACCGGCGAGCGCCGCCGCGCCCTGGCCCGGGACGCGGTGCGCCACTGGTTCGGCGGCAGCGAAGACTGAACGCCGCGTCACATAAACCCGCTGGTGGCCCTCCTCTTGCATCCGTACACTCGTTTCAATTGTTCAGGAGGACCACGATGATCAGAATAACCACCGCTCTTTTGCCACTGGCGCTGCTCACCGGCTGCCAGATGTTCAGCTACCAGGAACCGGCCGGCGCCGACACCGCCACCGTCACCTTCACCGGCGACACCTCGGCCCAGCCGGCGGTGTGCGTGCCCGGCAAGGGCTTCAAGGACACGCAAATGGCCCTGGCGGTGAAGCCCTGGGAAACCAACGCCTTCGACAAACTGTTCCAGACCATGAAGAAAGGCGAGGAGGTGACCGTGTCCGTGGCCGCCTCGGAGCGCGCCCGGGTGGGCCTGGTGTACAACGAGGCCCGTGCCGCCGGCGGCCGCGACCGTTGCCGGGTGGCGGCCCAGTTCGACGCCCGCCCCGGGGAGCGCTACCGGGCCCACTTCACCCGCACCGATACCGGCAACTGCGGGCTGGAGATCCGCGGCGAGGATGGCGTGCGCGCCGATGCCGTGCCGATGGACTGGCACTGCCCGGACTGAGTCCGGCGCGCGGCGGCGCCGTAAAGCACCGCCGCGCGGCCCCATTTCGGTGCATCGCACCAAAACGACGCATCCGCCCTTCGCCCTTTTCGTTATTTTACCTTTCCCATTCCCCCCTCCCCCTCTCAAACCTCTGATTCCTAACCGTTTTTTATTTTTGGCACGCTCCCTGCTTTGTATCCGGTCGAGCCTCCCAGGCCAGTGCGCCAGGAGCGCACAACCTAGAGGAACCACGGGTTCCCAAAGAACAGTTATTCGCAAAGAGGGTTGCACATGAAACACGTATCTGGGATGAAGAAGACCGTTTTGGCCGCCACCGTGGCCGCCACCGCCGCCACCGGCCTGATCGCTCCGTCCATGGCCGCCGCCGAAGTCAGCGGTAACGTGGGCATTTCCAACATCTACCTGTGGCGTGGTCAGGACTTGTCCGCCGGTAACGCCCAGGTATTCGGTGGCTTGGACTACGCGCATTCCACCGGCCTGTACGCCGGCGTGTGGGCCAGCTCCGAGAACGACACCGACGGTGACGGCGACGCCAGCACCGGCGGCATGGAATACGACCTGTATGCCGGCTACGGCGGCGCCGTGGGCGACTTCTCCTACGACCTGTCCTTCGTCGACTACAACTACCCGAACGCCACCGACGCGGACTTCCAGGAAGTGATCGCCAGCTTCGGCCTGGCCGGCTTCTCCGCCGCCGCCTTCATCGGCGTGGGCGACTACGGCCACGGCAGCGACGCGGTGGACAACAAGGACAACTACTACAACGTGGGTTACAGCTACGACCAGTTCGGCGTCAACGTCGGCTACTTCGACTTCGACGCGGACAGCTCCGACTACACCCACGTGGATCTGACCTACGCCATGACCGATGAACTGGGCTTCACCGTCTCCAAGGTGGTGGATTCCGATGACGACAACATGGACGAGGCCAACGACACCCTGTTCGTCGTGACCTACGCCCTGTCGTTCTAAGAAGTAAGCGCTGAGAGTATTCGGGCGGGTCTCTCCCCCCGCCCAACCTTTTCACACCGTGGGGCCCTCCCTGGTCCTCGCTGGAAACGCAAGCAGGCCCCACGGTGTTTTTTAATTCCTCCCTCCCCTAAGGCGAATTGTGCCTTACCTGGAAATCCGCGCAGACATCATCGTGATTGGTGAAGGTCAAACACACCTCCACGGTTTCGCCGGCGCGCGGCACGTCGCTGAGTTTCATCAGCATCAGATGCTTGCCACCCGGCTTGAAGCTGACCCGGTCACCGGGATCCAGACGAATGGTCCCCAGATGCACCATGCGGCGCTGGCCGTCGTCGGTGGTTTCGGTGCCGTGCAGCATGGCCATGCTGGCGAATTCCGCCTCCGCGCCTTCCAGCTTCACGCCGCGGTCGCCTTTGTTGCGCAGCTCGAAATAGCCCGCCATGGTCGGCGACACCGGTGGCACCGCGCGCAGCCAGGCGTTTTCCACCACCAGATCGTCCGCCGCCGAGGCACCGGCGGTCAGGGCCAGCAGGCCGGCGCCGGCGAGCGCCCTCGCCAGAGCGCGGTTAAAGAAGGCTTTGTACATCATCGGTCACCTCGTCGATATTGAAGTCCGACGGGTACAGCTTGCGCACCCGCCCCTGCTGGTCCAGCAGATAAACATAGTCGCTGTGGGTGAAATCGTAGCCCCCATCCTGGGGATCGGATTTCAGGAAGACCACCCCGTACTGCTCCGCCACGGCGCGAATGTCCGCTTCGCTGCCGGTCAGGCCGATCACGTCGGCCTTGAACCAGGGCAGGTACTCGGCCAGATGGGCCGGGGTGTCCCGGGCCGGGTCGAAGGTGATGAACAGCGGCTGCACCCGGCCGGCGTCGCCGGCCTCGCGCAGATTGCGGTACACCTGGGAGACCCGGGCCAGGGTGGCCGGACAGATGTCCGGGCAATGGGTGTAGCCGAAGAACATGAGCACCACCCGGCCTTCCTGGTCGGCCAGGCGGAACGCCTCGCCACGGTGGTCGGTGAGGGTGAAATCCCCACCCAGGCGGGTGTTCACCGGCAGCTCCTGGCGGGGCTCGGCGCAGGCGGCCAGGGCCAGGAACAGGGTCAGCAGGCCAAGCCGGCCCGCCAGGACGCGGTAAAAGGGCATGGTGGGCTCCGGATCACGACGGCGGCGCCGGATGATACCGCGCCGGGGCGGCGCGCGCCCAGCGCGGCGGTGCGGCGTTTTGCCACGTCCGGGGTTCCCGGTTTGCCCCCTCGGGCGGTACAATCGGCGCCCATTTTCCAATCGATCGACGGTCTTCCCCATGGCACGCAAGCTGTTTATCCAGACCCACGGCTGCCAGATGAACGAGTACGACTCCACCCGCATGGTGGATCTGCTGGAGTCCACCCACAGCCTGGAGCCCACGGACAATCCGGAAGAAGCGGATGTGCTGCTGCTCAACACCTGCTCGATCCGCGAAAAGGCCCAGGAGAAGGTGTTCCACCAACTGGGCCGCTGGAAGCGCCTGAAGGACCGCAACCCGGACCTGATCATCGGCGTGGGGGGCTGCGTGGCCAGCCAGGAAGGCGAGGCGATCCGTGAACGCGCCCCTTACGTGGACGTGGTGTTCGGCCCGCAGACCCTGCACCGCCTGCCCGGCCTGATCACCCAGGCGTCCACCACCCGCTCCCTGGCCATCGACGTGACCTTCCCGGAAATCGAGAAGTTCGACAGCCTGCCGGAGCCCAGCGTGGACGGCCCCAGCGCCTTCGTCTCGATCATGGAGGGCTGCTCCAAGTACTGCACCTTCTGCGTGGTGCCCTACACCCGCGGCGAGGAAGTAAGCCGCCCGGTGCAGCCGGTGCTCGACGAGGTGCGCCACCTGGCGGACATGGGCGTGCGCGAGATCAACCTGCTGGGCCAGAACGTGAACGCCTACCGGGGCCAGGGCGCCAACGGCGAGGTGCTGGATCTGGCGGATCTGATCCTGCTGCTGCGCGACATCGACGGCATCGACCGCATCCGCTACACCACCAGCCACCCGGTGGAGTTCTCCGACGCCCTGATCCAGGTCTACGAGGAGGTGCCGGAGCTGGTCAGCCACCTGCACCTGCCGGTGCAATCCGGCTCCGACCGCATCCTGGCGCTGATGAAGCGCAACCACACGGTGCTGGAGTACAAGTCCAAGCTGCGCAAATTACGCCGCATCCGCCCGGACATTTCCTACAGCTCGGATTTCATCATCGGCTTCCCGGGGGAAAGCGACGCCGATTTCGAGGCCACCATGAACCTGATTGGCGACATCGGCTTCGATCACTCCTTCAGCTTCATCTACAGCGCCCGCCCGGGCACTCCGGCGGCGGACCTGCCCGACGACGTGCCCCTGGAAGTGAAGAAGGAGCGCCTGCGCATTCTGCAGCAGCGCATCCAGCAGAACGCCCTGGACATCTCCCGCAAGATGGTGGGCACCACCCAGCGCATTCTGGTGGACGGCTTCTCCAAGAAGGACCCGGGCCAGCTCAAGGGCCGCACCGAGAACAACCGGGTGGTGAACTTCGCCTGCGACGACATCGACCTGATCGGCGATTTCGTGGACGTGGAGATCGTCGAGGCCCTGCCCAACTCCCTGCGGGGTGGCCTGAAGGCGCTTTCCGAAGCGGGCTGAAGGCCTTGTTTATGCTGTAGGAGCGACTTCAGTCGCGATCAACGTTGGTGCCACCATCCATCGCGACTAAAGTCGCTCCTACCAAAATACTCGGGGGGGGCGCCTCCGCCGCTCATATTCAAATTCCAAATCCGTTTAAGCACGCTCTTTATTTAAACCGACGGTTATATAAACTGGCCCCCAATCCGAATTCATCCGCAAGGAGCCCGACAATGCGTGTTTGGCTAACCGCCGTTCTGCTTTCCGTGGCCTCGCTGGCCGGCGCCCAGCAGACCATTCTCAACAGTTCCTACGACATCGCCCGGGAGCTGTTCCAGGCCTACAACCCAGAATTCCAGGCCCACTGGAAGGAAAAAACCGGTGAGGACATCACCATCAAACAGTCCCACTCCGGTTCCTCCAAGCAGGCCCGCGCCATCCTCCAAGGGCTGGACGCGGACGTGGTGACCTTCAACCAGGTCACCGACGTGAACGTGCTGCACGACAAGGGCAACCTGATCCCCGAGGACTGGAACACCCGGCTGCCGAACAACTCCAGCCCCTACTACTCCACCACCGCCTTCCTGGTGCGCAAGGGCAACCCCAAGAACATCCAGGGCTGGGACGACCTGACCAAGGACGGGGTGGACGTGGTGTTCCCCAACCCCAAGACCTCCGGCAACGGTCGTTACACCTACCTGGCCGCCTGGATGGCCGCCGAGGAACGATTCGACGGCGATGAAGAGAAGATCCGCGACTACATGGCGCACTTCCTGGCCAACGTGGCGGTGTTCGATTCCGGCGGCCGCGGCGCCACCGTGACCTTCGCCGAGCGCGAGATCGGCGACGTGCTGATCAGCTTCGAGTCCGAGGTGAACAACATCCGCAAACAATACGGCACCGGCGACTACGAGGTGGTGGTGCCCAAGACCTCCGTGCTGGCCGAGTTCCCGGTCACCGTGGTGGACGACGTGGTCGACGACCGGGGCACCCGCGAGGTGGCCACCGAGTACCTGGAATACCTGTACAGCAAGGAAATCCAACAGCTGCTCACCACCTTCAATTACCGGGTGCACAATCCGGAGGTGGTGAAAGCCACCCAGGATCAGTTCCCGCCGGTGAAGCTGCTCAAGGTAGAGGACTACTTCGGCTCCTGGGCCGAGGCCCAGGACACCCACTTCGCCTCCGGCGGCGTGCTCGACAAGCTGCAGGCCAAAGCACGGAGCCTGCGTTAATTGGCGATCCTGCGCACCCGACATTCGGTACTGCCCGGATTCACGCTCAGCTTCGCGCTGAGCGTGTTTTTCGTGTGCCTGGTGATCCTGGTGCCGCTGTCCGGGCTGGTGCTGCACGTCAGCGACATGACCTGGGGACGCTACTGGTCGGTGATCAGCGACCCGCGCAGCCTGGCCAGCTTCAAGGTGACCATCCTGTCCGCCGCCGGCGCCAGCCTGATCAACGCCGTGGTGGGCATGCTGCTGGCCTGGGTGCTGGTGCGTTACCGCTTCCCCGGGCGGCGCATCATGGACGCCCTGGTGGACCTGCCCTTCGCCCTGCCCACCGCCGTGGCCGGCCTCACCCTGTCGGCGCTGTTCGCCGCCAACGGCTGGCTGGGGCAGTGGTTCGAAGCGATCGGCATCCCGGTGGCCTACACGCCGCTGGGCATCATGATCGCGATGAGTTTCACCAGCCTGCCGTTCGTGGTGCGCGCGGTGCAGCCGGTGCTGGAAGACCTGACCCCGGACGTGGAAGAAGCGGCCGCCACCCTGGGCGCCACGCCCATGGCGTCGTTCTTCCGCGTGGTGCTGGCGCAGCTGATGCCGGCGCTGCTCACCGGTACCGCCCTGGCGTTCACCCGCAGTCTGGGCGAGTACGGCGCGGTGATCTTTATCGCCGGCAACATGCCGTTCGAAACCGAGATCATCTCGCTGCTGGTCAATATCCGCCTGGAAGAGTACGACTTCGCCGCCGCCAGCGCCCTGGCCTCGGTGATCCTGGCCGCCTCGCTGGTGCTGCTGTTCGGCATTCAGGTGGTCCAGGGACGGTTGATCAAACGCTGGCAGGGAAACTAGAAATGCAGTTAACAGTGAACAGTTAATAGTTAACAGCGACGGAGCAAGCCTGGCCGGCTTTCCCGCGGCCCGCGGCCGGCAAGGCCTGCTTCCGCGGGCACGGCGGCCACGCCTCACGGGCCCGTCCCGCGCAACTGTTAATTATTAACTGTTCACTGTTAACTGCTTTTTATATTGCGACGGCGCGGCCGATGAAGAGGACCGGGCCGGTGGGCCGGTCCTTGGGCGAGCCGCCTTCCGGCTCCAGGGTCAGCTCGAACAGCTGGCCGCTTTCCACGCTCCCCACCTGGCTGGCCGGAATCACCAGACTCCGGCCCGGCTCCACCAGGCCCAGCGAACGGGGCCCCGGGGCATCGTTTTCCAGAGTCCAGAACTGCACGCTGCGGTCCGCGGCGTATTGCCCTTCCACCAGCGGCGTGAGCCGCAGATCGCCGCCGTCGGAGACGGTCACGCGCCAACCCGGGCGGGCCGATTCGCCGGGCGCCTGCAGCACCACGGTGTAGACCGGCGCCGGCTGGCGCAGCGGCCCGAGCAGTAGCACCACCGCCACCAGCAGGGCGGCGCTCACCGTACGCCACACCGACACGCTGGCCCAGCCGGCGTGCCACCAGGGCCGGGACAGCCCGGTTTCCCGGGCCACCCGCCGCCATAACCGGGCCGGCGGGCGCGGCGCCGGCAAAAGATCGGCGGCGCCCACCCAATGCTCGCGCCAGTGCCGGGCGAACCGCTCGGCGTCCTCGTCCTCCGCCAGCCAGCGCTCGATCTCCACCGCCCGCTCACCGCGATGCAGGCCGAGCACGTACTCGGCGATCAGCAGGCGACGCTCTTCCTGGTCCTGGGGAATCATAGCCGCAGACACTCCTGAAGGCCTTTCAGGCCGGATCGCACCCGGCTTTTGATGGTGCCCAGGGGCACCGCCAGGCTTTCCGCGATCTGCTCATAGGTGAAGCCGTGATAGAACGCCATCAGAATCGGCCGCTGGCGATCGCCCTGCAAGCCGCGCAGACAATCCCGCAGCCGCCGGTCGCGGTCCGCCTCCAGGGAGCACTGCTCCGGGGAGGGCCCCGGGTCCGGCCAGTCGTCGCCGGGCAGTCCCTGGTCGCCCACGTGCCGCCCACGCCGCTGCTGGTTGATGAGCCGATAGCGCAACAGGCTGTACAGCCAGGCCCGGGCGCTGCCCCGCTCCCGCCGGAAGCGATGAGCGTTGCGCCAGACCTGGACGAAGGTGTCCTGCACCGCGTCCGCCGCCGCCGACTCGCCGGTGAAACGGCGGGCCAGGGCCAGCATGCGCGGTGCCTCGATGGAATAAAGTCGCTGGAACGCGGTCCCGTCACCACCGGCGCAGGCCAGCAGAAGGGCGGTGCCTTGTTCCAGATGCTGCTGTTGATCGTCGTCCATGGCCGGGTTCCGGGGCGTGAGCATCAAAAACGGATGTATCACGGGATCCTGACGGCCGGCACGAAAAGACACTGTCAACGTCCGGGGCATGCGGGCCGCCGGGGCGGCCCGCCCACCGCTTACTGGGGCGCGCGGCCCAGGTAGTCGGCGATCAGCGAGACCGATTCCGGCGACGCCTGGTCGTAGCTCAGCGACGGCGTCACGTCACCGCCGGCGGAGTTCAGGATGTTGTCGAAACGCAGTACCTTGCCTTGGGACTTCTCGGCCACGTACAGATGCTGGCCGTCGAAGGCGATGTCCACCGGGTTGCCGAGCTGGGTGTTGCCCACGGCGTTGTTGTCGTTGTCGTCGATGCGCACCGACACATTGGTGACGCCGTCGGCGCTGGCGGCGTTGTCCAGCACGTAGAGCTTGCCGTCGGTGGGATTGGCGCCACTGCCCACGTCGGAGACGATCAGCTGGTCGCTGTCGGCCACATGGACGATGCCGTGCAGATTGGTGGGCGCGGCGAAGGCGGTGCCGCCCTCGGCGGGGGTGATGGTGCGGTCCGGGCCGCCGGCGCCTCGGGCGCTGCTGTAGTCATCGAACACCGCCACGGTGCCATCGGTGAGCGCCACGTAGAGGCGATCGCCGTCCGGATCATAGTCCAGATCCCAGGGCGCCACGTTCAGGCTGGTGAACAAAGGCGCCACGTCACCGCCGGCCTGGGCGCCGAACACGCGCACCGCCGGGTCGCCCTGGTCGGTGACCAGCACCCAGCCAAGGCCGTCGGCCACATCGAAGCCTTTCGGTGAGGACAGGCCGGTGTTGGCGCCTTCGATGGCGCGGTCGCGGCTTGGGCTGGCGGTTTCGCCGTCGCGGCCGGTGGCCAGACGGTTGATAACGGCCAGACCGGTGTCGTAGGTCACGTAGGCGTCGCCCATCTGGTTGAACGCCAGGCTTTCACGGTCCTGGGCGGTGATGAAGCCGCGCTGCTGGCTGGTCAGACCGGTGCCCAGGATCACCACGTCCGGGTCGGTGGGGGCCGCCGGCGGGTTGCTGGTCACCGCCACGCCGGTGAAGGTGGTGCCGGTGGTGTCGATGTCGGACAGATCCGCCCGCCCGTCCGGTTCGACCACCAGGGCCAGGGATTCCGGTTTCACGCTGTCCACGCTGAAGTCCGGGGCCACGTCACCGGAATCGCCGCTGAACACGTTCCGATAGACCAGCACCGCGTCGTTGGATTTTTCCGCGATGTAGGCGGTGTCGCCGTCGAGGATCAGATCCACCGGGTTACCCAGGGTGGTGGCCGGCCCGGACAAAGTGCGCGACGGGGTCACGGAGCCATCGGCGCTGGCGGCGCTTTCGATCACGTAGAGGCGGCCGTCATCGGCAACACCGGCGTCACCCACGTCGGTGATCACCAGGGCGTCGGTGTCCGCCCGGTAGGCGATGCCGTGGATGTTGGAGACGCTGCCGGCGCTGTCCGGCGTGATGGTGCGTGAGGGCGTGCCCAGGAAGCCGCCGGCCACGTAGTCGTCGATGACGATCACGGTACCGTTGGTCATGGCCAGGAACAGCCGGTCGGCGGCCTCGTCGTAGGCCAGATCCCAGGCGTTGCCGGACAGGGCGGTGCTGGCCAGGGGCGTGGCGCCTTCGCCGGCGGCGGTGCCATACACCTCGATGCTGTTACCGCCAATGTTGGCGGCCATCACCAGGCCCGCTTCATGGGCGATGGCGATGCCTTTGAGGGTCATCGAACCGTCCGCTTCAAAATCCCGGTCCAGGGCGGCGTTGGAACTGGAGCCGTCCTGGCGGTCGGCGATCATGTGCAGGGCCTGCAGGCGGCTCGGGGCGCCATTGCTGTCGTCGGCGGCGTACAGGTTGCCGAGCAGGTCCAGGGCAATGCCCTCGTTGGCGTCCGCGTTGAAGGAGCCGACCACGTTCAGGTCGCCGTCGACCCAGTCGATGCGGCCGGCGTTGCCGCTGCCGTTGTGCATCACCAGCAGGGGCGAAGCCTGGAAACCGTCGCCGTCGTCACCACCGGTGGCCGGGCGGTCATTGTCACTGTCGCCGCCACAGGCGGCCAGGGCCACGGCCATCGCCAGGGGCGAGATCCACCACAAACCTTTGCCTTTCGCGTTCATGCCTTTCTCCTTGAAGTCGGTATCGGTCGGGCCCGGGGCCCGGACGGGACCGTCTGGGTCCCACCCGTGATACCCGGGCCGCGCCGCCACGGATGTAAGCGAAGGTAAAGAAAGGTGGCGTTGGCGTAGCCGGCGATCTAACGCGATGCCGAAAGGATCTAAAACAGCGCTTTATTTTGCTGTTCCGGAATATAGAATCGGGGCCCTGCTATTTCTCCCCCGAATACGGAGCCGCGCGCGCATGCCTCGATACTGGCACCAATGGGCCCTGATTCTGGCCGCCCTGGGCGCCGTGGTGGTGCTGCTGGTGCTGCCGCTGGTGCTGATCGTCTTCCAGGCGTTTTCCCAGGGCGCCACGGTGGTGGCCGACAACCTGACCAGCGCCGACATGATCGCCGCCATCAAGCTCACCCTGGTGGTGGCGCTGGTCACCGTGCCGGTGAACCTGGTGTTCGGCGTGCTGCTGGCCTGGTGCGTGACCCGCTACGAATTCCGTGGCCGCAAGCTGCTCACCACCCTGATCGACATCCCCTTCGCCATGTCCCCGGTGGTGGCCGGCCTGTGCTACCTGGTGGTGTACGGCGGGCAGAGCGCCTTCGGCAAGTGGCTGGACGACGAACTGAATGTTCAGCTTATGTTCGCGCTGCCCGGCATGATCATGGTCACCGTGTTCGTGACCTGCCCCTACGTGGCCCGGGTGCTGATTCCGCTGATGCAGTCCCAGGGCACCGAGGAGGAGGAAGCGGCGGTGTTGCTGGGCGCCTCCGGCTGGCAGACCTTCTGGTACGTGACCCTGCCCAAGATCCGCTGGGCGCTGCTCTATGGCGTGGTGCTCACCAACGCCCGGGCGGTGGGCGAATTCGGCGCGGTGAGCGTGGTGTCCGGGCTGATTCGCGGCGAGACCCTGACCCTGCCGCTGCTGATCCAGATGCTCAACGAGGACTACAACACCGTGGGCGCCTTCACCGCCGCCGGCCTGCTCGCCGCCATGGCGTTGATCACCCTGCTGCTCAAGACGGCGCTGGAGTGGCGCCAGCACCACAAACTCGACGCCGCCCAGGAGACGACGCCGTGAGTATCCGAGTCGAATCGATCCGCAAGACCTTCGGCGCCTTCACCGCGCTGGAGGACATCAACCTGGACGTGGCCCGGGGCGGTCTGGTGGGCCTGCTGGGACCGTCCGGCTCCGGCAAGACCACCCTGCTGCGCATCATCGCCGGCCTGGAAAAACCGGACCGGGGGCGGGTGTTCTTCCATGATCGCGACGTCACCAACCTGGACGCGCGCCGCCGGCGGGGGGGGGTCGTATTCCAGCAGTACGCCCTGTTCCGCCATCTGACCGTGGCCGACAACGTGGCCTTTGGCCTGCGCATGCTGCCGCGCGGCGAGCGGCCGCCCCGGGATGCCATCCGCGCCCGGGTCCGCGAGCTGCTGGAACTGGTGCAGATGGACACCATGGCCGGCCGTTATCCGGCGCAGCTGTCCGGCGGCCAGAAACAGCGCGTGGCCCTGGCCCGGGCCCTGGCGCTCAAGCCCGAGGTGCTGCTGCTCGATGAACCCTTCGGCGCCCTGGACGCCAAGGTGCGCAAGGAGCTACGCCGCTGGCTGCGCCACCTGCACGAACAGATCGACGTGACCAGCCTGTTCGTCACCCACGACCAGGAGGAGGCCATGGAGGTCTCCGACCAGGTGGTGGTGATGAGCCAGGGCCGGGTGGAACAGGTGGGCTCGCCGGTGGAGGTCTACGAGCATCCGGCGAGCCGTTTCGTGTTCGACTTCCTGGGCCACATCAACGCCCTGGAAGGGCATTATGACGGCACCACCTGGCGCGCCGGCGACGCCAGCCTGCGCCTGGATACCCACGGCGCCTGCCCGGACGGGGCCCTGACCCTCTACCTGCGTCCCCACGAGGCGACGCTGTCGCACGCGCCGGACGACAACGCCCACCTGCCGGTGAAGCTGGTGGCGCGCAGCGTGTTCGGCGGCACCGTGACCCTGGAACTGGCGCCCCGGGGCTGGGGCGACCAGGTGCTGGAGGTGGAGCTGGACCGGGACACCTGGCAGGCGCTCTCGCCGGGCCGGGACGACACCCTCTACCTGCTCCCGCGCGCCCTGCAGACGGTGACCTGCGACGGCGATCTGGGCCCCCGGGTGCGGCCCGGCTGACGCCGGGTCCCGCCGGGCCTTTACCCGGCCCCCGGGGCCGGGCTAGAGTGCGCGCAGGAGGGTTCCCCGAAGCCGGGCTTCGGAGTATCCTGAACGCATCCACAACAGCCCGAAGGGCCACTTTTCCCGACTTTGGACACACCAGCCGCTTCCCAGCAAGTCAGTCTCGAACCCTACGACTCCCGCCGTCTGGCCAGCCTCTGCGGGCGCCTGGACGAGCACATCAAGCAGATCGCCCAACGACTCAGCGTGGACATCCGCAATCGCGGCAATGTCTTCCATCTGTCCGGCGACTCCCGGGCGGTGGAAGCCGCCACCACGGTGCTCAATGATCTCTACGCCCAGACCGCCGAGGTGGACGACCTGACCCCGGAAATGGTGCATCTGCAGCTGCAGCAGTCCGAGCTGGCGGAAAAAGTGGACAACACCGTGGCCTTCCCCAGCGACGAAGTGATCATCCGCACCAAGCGGGCGCGCATCAAACCGCGCGGCGGTCACCAGCGGGAATACGTCAAGAAGGTGCGCCGCTTCGACATCAACTTCGGCATCGGCCCGGCGGGCACCGGTAAGACCTGGCTGGCGGTGGCCTGCGCCGTGGACGCCCTGGAAAAGGCCGAGGTGCAGCGCATCCTGCTGGTGCGCCCGGCGGTGGAGGCCGGCGAGAAGCTGGGTTTCCTGCCCGGCGACCTGGCGGAAAAAATCGACCCTTACCTGCGCCCGCTCTACGACGCCCTCTATGAAATGCTGGGCTTCGAGAAGGTGGCCAAGCTGATGGACCGCATGGTGATCGAGGTGGCGCCGCTGGCCTATATGCGCGGGCGCACCCTGAACAACAGCTTCGTGATTCTCGACGAGGCGCAGAACACCACGCCGGAACAGATGAAGATGTTCCTGACCCGCATCGGCTTCGGCTCCAAGGCGGTGATCACCGGCGACGTGACCCAGGTGGATCTGCCCCGCCATCAGCGCTCCGGGCTGGTCAACGCCCTGGACGTGCTGGACGGCGAGACCGAGATCGGCGTCACCCGTTTCGACAGCCGCGACGTGGTCCGCCACCCGCTGGTGCAACGTATTGTGGAGGCCTACGACCGTCATGAGCGGGATACCGACACCCAGCGTTGAGGTCCAGTGGGCCAGCGATGCCCCGGACGCCCCCGACGAATCCGACTTGCGGGCCTGGGCCCTGAAAGCCACCGAGGTGGCCGGCGGCGTGGTCGGCGACATCACCGTGCGGGTGGTGGACGACGACGAGATCCGCGCCCTCAACCGCGACTTCCGGGGCAAGGACAAGCCCACCAATGTGCTGTCCTTCCCCTTTGAAGCCCCCGAGGGCCTCCCCGAGGACGCCCTCGACCCGCTGCTCGGCGACATCGTGATCAGCGCGCCGGTGGTGCGCCGCGAAGCCGCCGAGCAGGACAAAACCCTGGACGCCCACTGGGCCCATATGGTCACCCACGGCGTGCTGCATCTGCTCGGCTATGACCACATCGACGACCAGGACGCGGAGGCCATGGAGGCCCTGGAAGTCCGCGCCCTCGCCGAGCTGGGCTACTCGGACCCGTACCAGTCTTGCAACACAATCATGGAGCTCGACCCCTGATGTCGGACGATTATTCCGATAACGCCAACGGCCGAAGTTGGTTGGAGCGCGTCGGCCAGTTCTTCACCTCCACTCCCGGATCCCGGGAAGAATTGCTGGGCCTGATGCGCTCCATGCGCGACAGCGACGTCATCGACGGCGACACCCTGGGCATTATCGAAGGCGCGATCTGCGTATCCGAGATGCAGGTGCGCGAAATTCTCATCCCCCGCTCGCAAATGGTGAGCATCCGCGGCTCCGACGACCCGCGCGACTTTCTGCCCACCATCATCGACTGCGCCCACTCCCGCTTCCCGGTGCTGGGCGAGGACCCGGACGAAATCATCGGCATCCTGCTGGCCAAGGATCTGCTGGCGCTGATTCTGGAGCCGGCCAAGATGGAGCGGTTCGCGATCAAGGACCATGTGCGCTCCGCCATGGTGGTGCCGGAATCCAAGCGCCTGGACTCGCTGCTGCGGGAATTCCGCATTACCAAGAACCACATGGCCATCGTGGTCAATGAATACGGCGGCGTGGCCGGCCTGGTCACCATCGAGGACGTGCTCGAGCAGATCGTGGGCGAGATCGAGGACGAGCACGACATCGAGGACGACGACTACCTGATCAAGGATCTGGAAGGCGACGACTACACCGTCAAGGCGCTGACCCCCATCGACGAGTTCAACGAACACTTCAAGACCGGCTTCAGCGACGAGGAATTCGACACCATCGGCGGCCTGGTGATGCAGCGCTTCGGCCACCTGCCGCAGCGCGACGAAGCGGTGGAGATGGGCGGCTTCCGCTTCACCGTGCTGAGCGCCGACGGCCGCACCATCCGGCTGCTGCGGGTGACGCCGATGGAAGCCGGCGCCGCGTCCGCCGACTCCGACTAGCGCGCGCTGCGCCGGCATGGCGCGCCCCGGTTAATTTGCGTATAACGTGACGTCAGCAAAGTGGGGCCTCGTGCCCCTTTTTCCATTCCAGCGCCGGGACCGCCGACACCCATGCTCAACCTGCTGCTCGCCCTGATCGCCGGGCTTCTGTTTCCGCTCGCCTTCGCCCCCTACGACCTCTGGCCGCTGCTGTTCGTCAGCCTGGCGCTGGCCTACTGGTGCCAGCACCGGGCGCCCACGCCCCGGCGCGCCCTGCTCACCGGCTGGGTCTACGGCCTGGGCATGTTCGGCTTTGGGGTGAGCTGGCTGCATGTATCGATGACCGACTACGGTTTCATGCCGCTGTGGATGGCGATTCCCTTCACCGGCGCCTTCGCCGCCCTGATGGCCCTGTTCCATGGCCTCACCTTCTGGCTCACCCGGCGGCTAGGCGGCGGCGCCCTGATGTTCGCCGGCGCCTGGCTGCTGCTCGACTGGGTGCGCGGCTGGCTGCTCACCGGCTTCCCCTGGCTGTACAGCGGCTACGCCCTGGTGGACACGCCCCTGGCCGGGCTGGCGCCGCTGGGCGGCATCTGGGCGATGACCCTGGCGGCGGTGGTGCTCTCCGCCACCGTGGTGGCGCTGATCGAGCAACGCGGACGGGCCGCCGGGCCGCTGCTGGTGTCCGTGGTGGCGATCCTGGCGGCCCTGGCCGGCGGCCAGCTGAGCTTCACCCAGCCCTCCGGCGAACGCCAGCAGGTGGCCCTGGTGCAGGGCAACATTCCCCAGGACCTGAAGTGGCTGGCCACCATGCGCGAGGAGACCCGGGATATCTACGCCGGGCTTACCGACGGCCTGCCCGGGGACACCCTGGTGATCTGGCCGGAGTCGGCAATGATCGAGTTCTACCAGGACATCCGGGGGTTCGTGGACAGCGAGGGCGAGGCGGTGGCCGCCAAGGGCGGCGCCCTGATCAGCGGCCTGCCCTGGCGTGACCAGTCGCGCTCGCCGGTGACCTACCACAACAGCATCGCCGTGGTGGGCACCGATCGGGACAACGGCGTCTACCATAAGCAGAAGCTGGTGCCGTTCGGCGAGTACGTGCCCCTGGAAGGTCTGCTGCGCGGGCTGATTCCGTTCTTCGATCTGGCCATGTCCAGCTTTACCCCGGGGCGGCCCAGCCAGCCCAACCTGCACGCCCTGGGCCAGGAGATCGCCCCCTTCATCTGCTATGAGATTCTCTATCCGGATCTGGTGGCGGAACGCAGCGCCGGCGCCGATGTGCTGCTGACCATCAGCAACGACGCCTGGTTCGGCACGTCCGCGGGCCCTCACCAGCACTTTCAGATGACCCGCCTGCGCGCCCTGGAAACCGGCCGCTGGCTGCTGCGCGGCACCAACAACGGCGTCACCGCCGTGGTCGACCCGCGTGGCCGGGTGGTGGAGCGGCTGCCCCAGTTCGAACGGGACGTATTGATCGCCGACTACCAGCCCCGCCAGGGCGACACTCCCTTCATGGTAGCCGGGGCCTGGCCCACCCTGCTGCTGGCGCTGGCCTTCGTGGTGCTGGGCCGGGGCCACCGGGCGCGCTCCCTGCTGGATACCTTTCCCCGCCGGTGAGCGCGCTCATAACCGGCGGCTTATAACGCCACCGGGCTTTATATATCATTTAGATATATGCTTATAACTTAATTTGACTTCCCGCCGGCGGGGCTCTATAAACAGAGTCCGGCCGGCGCCATCCGGGCGCGGCCGTGACCATCCCAGGAGGCCCGTCATGAGCACACAAGCGCTCCGCCCGCAGGTCGAAAGTTTCTTCGACACCGACACCAACACGGTGAGCTATGTGGTGATCGATCCGGAAACCCGCCACTGCGCCATCGTCGATTCGGTACTCGACTACGACCCCCATTCCGGCCGCACCAGCCACGAGGGCGCCCAGCGCCTGGTGGATTTCGTGCGCGCCCGGGACCTGACCGTGGAATGGCTGCTGGAAACCCATGTGCACGCCGACCATTTGTCCGCGGCGCCCTGGATCAAGGAACAGGTGGGCGGCAAGCTGGCCATCGGCGACCGGATCCGCACCGTGCAGGACACCTTCGGCAAGGTGTTCAACGCCGGCTCCGATTTCGAACGGGACGGCAGCCAGTTCGACCATCTGTTCCACGACGGCGACGAATACCGGCTGGGCAATCTCAGCTGCCGGGCCCTGCACACCCCGGGCCACACCCCCGCCTGCATGAGCCACCTGATCGGCGACGCCGTGTTCGTCGGCGACACCCTGTTCATGCCCGACTACGGCACCGCCCGCTGCGACTTCCCCGGCGGCGACGCCCGCACCCTGTATCGCTCGATCCAGAAACTGCTGGCCCTGCCCGACGACACCCGCATGTTCCTGTGCCACGACTACCTGCCCGACAGCCGTGAGGAATTCCACTGGGAAACCACCGTGGGCGAGCAGCGCCAGCACAACATTCATGTGCACGAAGGCGTCAGCGAGGCGGAGTTCGTGGCCATGCGCGAGAAGCGCGACGCCACCCTGGGCATGCCGCGCCTGATCCTGCCCTCGGTGCAGGTGAACATGCGCGCCGGGCACCTGCCGCCGGCGGAAAGCAACGGCACCCGTTACCTGAAAATCCCCCTCAACGTACTCTGATCCCGGGAGCTCCCATGGCCGATTACACCCGACTGACCCCCGACCTGGCGGTCTCGCCGCAACTTCAACCCGAGGACCTGGCCGGCCTGGCCGGGGACGGCTTTCGCGTGGTCATCAACAACCGCCCCGACGGTGAAGCCGAGGACCAGCCCGAGCACCGGGCCATGGAACAGGCGGCCCGGGAAGCCGGCCTGACCTACCACTACCAACCGGTGGTGGCCAGCGAGATCGACGACCAGGACGCGCGCCGCTTCGCCGAGCTGGTGGACCGGCAGCCCGGCCCGGTGCTGGCGTTCTGCCGCACCGGCAACCGTTGCGGCAAGCTCTGGGAGCGGGCGCGGCAGTTGCGCGAATGAGCCTGACCCGATGGCTGCCCGCCGCCGGCTGGCTGCGGGGCTACGGCCGCGAGGACGCCGCCGCCGATGGCATGGCGGCGCTGATCGTCACCATCATGCTGATCCCGCAGAGCCTGGCCTATGCCCTGCTCGCCGGGGTGCCGCCCCAGGTGGGGCTGTACGCCAGCATTCTGCCCCTGGTGGCCTACGCCCTGTTCGGCTCCAGCCGCACCCTGGCGGTGGGCCCGGTGGCGGTGGTGTCGCTGATGACCGCGGCGGCGGCGGGCCAGGTGGCCGGTGGTGACGCCGACCTTTATCTGGCCGCCACCGTGATGCTGGCGCTGGTTTCCGGCGTCATGCTGGTGGCCATGGGCCTGCTGCGCCTGGGCTGGGTGGCCAACCTGCTCAGCCATTCGGTGATCAGCGGTTTTATCACCGCCTCCGGCATTCTGATCGCCGCCAGCCAATTCAAGCATCTGCTCGGCATTCCCCTGCACGGCGATACCCTGTGGGCCCTGGCGGCCTCCGCCGCCGGTCATCTGGACGCCTTCAATCCGGCCACCGCCCTGGTGGGCGCCGCCGCCGTGCTGTTCCTGCTGTGGGCGCGGGGGCCGCTCAAGCGCCTGCTGGCGCGCACGCCGCTGCCGGCCTGGCTGGCGGAGCTGCTGGCCAAGGCCGGCCCGGTGGCGGCGGTGATCGGCACCACCCTGGCGGCGGGCCCCGGCGGCCTGGCGGAGCGGGGCGTGGCGATCGTCGGCGAGGTGCCCGGCGGCCTGCCGTCACCGACCCTGCCGGCCTTCGACGCCGGCCTGCTCGGCCAGCTGTGGCTGCCGGCCCTGCTGATCAGCCTGATTGGCTTCGTGGAATCCGTGTCCGTGGCCCAGACCCTGGCCGCCAAGCGCCGCCAGCGCATCGACTCCAACGCCGAACTGATCGGCCTGGGCGCCGCCAACCTGGCCTCCGGGGTCAGCGGCGGCATTCCGGTCACCGGCGGTTTTTCCCGCTCCGTGGTCAATTTCGACGCCGGCGCCCGCACCCCCCTGGCGGGCGTGTTCACCGCCGGCGGCATCGCCCTCACCGCCCTGTTCTTCACCCCCTGGTTCCACTATCTGCCCAAGGCCACCCTGGCGGCCACCATCATCGTGGCGGTGCTTACCCTGGTGGACCCGGGGGCGTTCGTGCGCGCCTGGCGTTATTCAAAGGCGGATTTCGCCGCCATGCTGATCACCCTGATCGGCGTGCTGGCGGCGGGCGTGGAAACCGGCGTGATCGCCGGCGTGGCGGCGGCCCTGGGGCTGCATCTGTGGCGCACCAGCCAGCCGCACATGGCGGAACTGGGGCAGATGCCGGGCACCGAGCATTTCCGCAACGTGCGCCGGCACCGGGTGGTCACCTCGCCCCGGGTGCTGTCCATGCGGGTGGACGAATCGCTCTACTTCGCCAACGCCCGGCGCACCGAGGACGCTATCTATGACGCCGCGATCCACTGCGCCGGCCGGCGCCATGTGGTGCTGCTGTGCTCGGCCATCAACCACATCGACGCCAGCGCCCTGGACAGCCTGGAAACCCTTAACCGGCGCCTGGCGGACGCCGGCGTCACCCTGCATTTGTCGGAAGTGAAGGGGCCGGTGATGGATCAGCTGCAGCGCAGCGATTTTCTGGAGCAGCTCACCGGGAAGGTGTTCCTGAGCCATTACCAGGCCCTGGAGACGTTGGACCCGGACACCGCCCACGCCGCCCTGGCGGCGGACGCGGCGCCGGATCGCGGCTGAAGGCCGTTCCCGGAAGCGGTAGGAGCGGCTTCAGCCGCGATACCCGGCGATCAGAAATAGCGGAGCCGATACCAGATCAGCGCCACCCATTCCCGCCAGATCACCGGCACCTCCGCCAGCGCCCCGGCGGAGGGCATCCAGGCGGCCTCGGGCAGGGTGTCCACCGCCGCCGGCCGCGCGGTCAGTCCCTGGCGGCGAAAGCTGAGCAGGGCGCGGGGCTGGTGCACCCGGTCGGTGACCAGCAGCACCGAATCGATGCCGCGCCGGCCCAGCTGAGCGGCGCTGTTCACCGCGTTCTCCCAAGTGCTGCGGCTGGCCGGCTCGATCTCGATGCGGGCACCGGGCCACAGCCGCCGGGCTTCCACCGCCATCATGCCGGCCTCGGAATCGTCCGGATCCCGGGGCACCCGGTCCTCGGCGCCGCCGCTGAGCAGCAGCGGCAGATCCCGGCGCCGGGCCTCCTCCACGCCCCGGTGCAGGCGGCGCAGGCCGGTGGCGGTGAGCCGGTAGCCGTCGCCGTGGCGCTGGCGGCCGGCGCCCAGTACCACCACCACGCCCGGTTCGCCCCGCCCCGCCGGCGCCGGGGCCGGCGGGTAGCACTGGCGCACCACCGCCGGCAGGGTGGCGCCCACCAAGGCCACGCCCACCACCGCCGTGATCAACATCCCGCGCATCCGCTGTCTGCCCGCCGTTCGCTCATGTATCCTATGGGGCTTTCCACACCCGACTCATACCACACCCGACTCATAGAGAACCGATGGACGCACAGTATCGCCCCGACCAGGTAGAACGGGAAGCCCAGCAGCACTGGGAAAACGCACAGAGCTTCAAGGTCACCGAGCAGCCCGGCAAGGAGAAATTCTATTGCCTGAGCATGTTCCCCTACCCGTCCGGCCGGCTGCACATGGGCCATGTGCGTAACTACACCATCGGCGACGTGATCAGCCGCTACCAGCGCATGCTCGGCAAGAACGTGCTCCAGCCCATGGGCTGGGACGCCTTCGGCCTGCCGGCGGAAAACGCGGCGGTGAAGAACCAGAGCGCGCCGGCCGCCTGGACCTACGAGAACATCGACTACATGAAGGGCCAGCTCAAGCGGCTCGGGTTCGGCTACGACTGGGACCGGGAGCTGGCCACCTGCACCCCGGAGTACTATCGCTGGGAGCAGTGGTTCTTCACCAAACTCTATGAGAAGGGCCTGGTCTACAAGAAGATGTCCACGGTGAACTGGGACCCGGTGGACCAGACCGTGCTCGCCAATGAGCAGGTCATCGACGGCCGTGGCTGGCGCTCCGGCGCCGTGGTGGAGCGCAAGGACATCCCCCAGTGGTTCGTGAAGATCACCGACTACGCCGATGAGCTGCTCGACGACCTGGACCAGCTGGACGGCTGGCCGGACCAGGTCAAGGCCATGCAGCGCAACTGGATCGGCCGCTCCGAGGGCGTGCAGCTGGACTTCGCGCTCAAGGACCAGGACCAGGCGCTGAGCGTCTACACCACCCGCCCGGACACCCTGATGGGGGTCAGCTACGTGGCGGTGGCCGCCCAGCATCCGGTGGCCCAACAGGCCGCCGAGGGCCATTCCGGGATCGCCGCCTTTATCGAGGAATGCGCCCACACCAAGGTGGCCGAGGCGGATCTCGCCACCATGGAAAAGAAAGGCGTGTTCACCGGCCGTTACGCGATCCATCCGATCAGCGGCGAGGAAGTGCCGGTGTGGATCGCCAACTTCGTGCTCATGGACTACGGCTCCGGCGCGGTGATGGCGGTGCCCGCCCATGACCAGCGCGATTTCGAGTTCGCGCGAAAATACGATTTGCCGATCAAGCAGGTGATCGAACCCGCCGCTGGCGAGACCATTGATCTGGCCAGCGAGGCGTTCACCGCCAAGGGCAAGCTGGTCAACAGCGGCCAGTTCGACGGCCTCACCTCCGAGGCCGCCTTCGACGCCATCGCCGCCTGGCTGGCGGAACGGAACCTGGGCGAGAAGAAGGTGAACTACCGGCTGCGCGACTGGGGCGTGTCCCGCCAGCGCTACTGGGGCGCGCCGATCCCCATGCTGACCCTGGAAGACGGCACCCAGGTGCCGGTGCCCGAGGACCAGCTGCCGGTGGTGCTGCCCGAGGACGTGCAGATGGACGGCGTCACCTCGCCGATCAAGGCGGACCCGGAGTGGGCGAAGACCGACTACAACGGCCAACCCGCCCTGCGCGAAACCGACACCTTCGATACCTTCATGGAATCCAGCTGGTACGCGGCGCGCTTCACCTGCCCGGACGACGACACCGCCATGCTCGACCCCGAGCGCGCCAACTACTGGCTGCCGGTGGATCAGTACGTGGGCGGCATCGAGCACGCCATCCTGCACCTGCTGTACGCGCGCTTCTTCCACAAGCTGCTGCGCGACACCGGCCTGCTCGCTTCCGATGAGCCCTTCAAGCGCCTGCTGTGCCAGGGCATGGTGCTCAAGGACGGCGCCAAGATGTCCAAGTCCAAGGGCAACACCGTGGACCCGCAGGCGATGATCGAGGAATTCGGCGCCGACACCGTGCGCCTGTTCATGATGTTCGCGGCGCCGCCGGAGCAATCCCTGGAGTGGAACGACGCCGGCGTCGAGGGCGCCCACCGCTTTATCAAGCGCCTGTGGCGGCTGGTGGCCGAGCACGCCGAGGCCGGCCCGGCCCCAGCGTTGGATCCCGCCGCCCTGGACGATGCCGGCAAGACCCTGCGCCGCAAGACCCACGAGACCATCCAGAAGGTCAGCGACGACCTGAGCCGGCGCTATACCTTCAACACCGCCATCGCCGCGGTGATGGAGCTGTGCAACGAAATCAGCCGCTTCGAGCCCGCCGACGACGCCGGCCGGGCGGCCCTCCAGGAAGCCCTGGAAGCGGCGGTGCTGCTGCTCTCGCCGATCGTGCCCCACGCCGCCCATTCCCTGTGGGCCGCCCTGGGCCACGACCAGCCGGCGGTGGACGCGTCCTGGCCTCAAGTGGACGAAAGTGCCCTCACCAAGGACAGCATTGAGCTGGTGGTACAGGTCAACGGCAAGGTGCGCGCCAAGCTGGAGGTGCCCGCCGACGCCGACAAGGACACCCTGGAACAACTGGCCCGGGAAGAACCCAATGTGCAGCGCTTCACCGACGGCAAGACGGTGCGCAAGGTGATCGTGATTCCCGGCAAACTCGTCAACATCGTGGCCAACTGACATGACGCTTCGTTCCGCGCTTCCCGTTCTACTCGCCGCCCTGCTGCTCAGCGCCTGCTCCGGCTGGCAACTGCGCGGCCAGACCTCGGTGCCCAACCTGGAAAGCGTTACCGTGGACGGCGCCAGCGCGCGCCTGCGCTACACTCTGGAAGACCGGCTCGAACCGGCCGGCGTTCAGGTGCACGGCCAGGCCCCCTATATCATCAAGATCCTGGATGAGCGCTGGGACCGGCGCACCGCCGCCGTGGACGACCGGGGCCGGGCCGCCGAGCGCGAGCTGCGCTACGAGATCACCTGGCAGCTGGTGGACCGGGACACCGGCGCCATGCTCAACCCGCCGCGCCGCATCGCCGCCATCCGCAGCTTCGCCTACTCCCCGGACAACGTCACCGCCACCTCCGACGAGGAGGACCTGGTGCGCACCGACCTGTTCGAGGACGTTGGCTACCGGCTGATCAATCAGCTCGCCAACGCCTCCCGCAAAATCGAGCCCTGATCCGCCATGCGTCTGCGCGTCGAGCAACTGGCCAAGCACCTTCAGGGCGATCTGCTGCCGGTCTATCTGATCGCCGGCGACGAGCCCCTGCAGCAGGACGAGGCCATGGACGCGGTGCGTGCCGCCGCCCGCGAACAGGGCTTCGATGAACGCCAGCGCTTCAGCGCCGACACCGGCATCGACTGGAACGCCCTGATCAACGAAGCGCAAAGCATGAGCCTGTTCGGCGGGCGCCGCATTCTCGAGCTGGTGCTGGGCGAAAAACGCCCGGACAAAACCGGCAGCCAGATCATCCGCGACCTGCTGGCGCAGCCCTCCCCGGACACCCTGCTGCTGATCCGCTGCTCGCGACTGGACCGCCGCAAGGACTGGAACAGCGCCTGGGTGAAGGCCCTGGAAAAGGTCGGCGCGGTGCTGGAAATCTGGCCGGTGGAAGGCAAGCAGCTGCAGCACTGGCTCCGCGACCGCCTGGCCGGGCGCGGCCTGAGCATCCACGACGACGCCCTGGAACTGCTGATCGAACGCAGCGAGGGCAACCTGCTGGCCGCCGCCCAGGAAGTGGACAAGCTGGCGCTGCTCGCCGAGGGCGGCACCGTGGACGCCGACACCGTGCAGCAGGCGGTGGGCGACTCCAGCCGCTACACCCCCTTCGATCTCACCGACGCCACCGGTCGCGGCGACGCCCGCCGCGCCCTGCGCATTCTGCGCACCCTGCGCGCCGAGGGCGTGGAAGCGCCGGTGATCCTGTGGGCCCTGGGCCGCGACATCCGCGCCCTGGACGCCCTGGCCACCGGCGGCCAGCCACCGCGCATGCCGCCCCAGCGCCTGCGAGTCCTGGAAGGCCGTGCCCGCCAGCTACCACCGCGCCAGCTGCACCGCGCCCAGGCCCTGGCGATCCGCGCCGACCAGGCCATCAAGGGCATGGGCCCCGGCGACCCCTGGCAATTCCTGGCCGGCCTGATCCTGCGCCTGTGCGGCCAGCCGCTCCCCGCGATCCTGGAAAAGTAGCCCGCCAACCGGCCACGGAACCGGCCAAATCCGCCTTATGACAAACAGTATTCTGGACCTCACACCCTTTCTCCCCAGCGATGCGCAACTGGGGCAAGGCGGGCTTGCGGATAAGGCCCTGGCGTTGAACCGGCAAGCCGCCGCCCTGGCGGGCCAGCTGCACCCCCTTACCGCCAAACCGCTGCGCACTCATATGGCGGTGATCAACTCTTATTACTCCAACCTGATCGAGGGCAATCGCACCCCGCCGCACCAGATACGCGAGGCTCAGCGCGGCGACTTCAGCGCCGATCCGGCTACCCGCGATCTGCAGCAGGAATCCTTGGCCCATATCCAGGTACAAGCCCGACTGGCCGAGCTCCGCCCCGAACAAAAGGACCCGTTCCGGGCCGATACCCTGAAATGGATTCATTACGCGTTCTATGCGGTGCTGCCGGAACATCAGCGCCTTATCCGGGATCCCCAAACCGGTGAGGAAGAGCGCCTGGAGCCCGGCCACTACAGGCGCCACCAGGTCAGCGTGGGACGGCATATACCCCCGCCCGCCGAAGCGCTACCGGTCATGATGGACAGCGTTCTGGAACAGTACCGCCCAGAACGGCTTCCAGGCACACGGAAGATCATCGCGGTGATGGCCGCCCACCATCGGCTGCTCTGGATTCACCCCTTTCTCGACGGCAATGGACGAGCGGTCCGCCTTTGGACCGATGAGGCGCTGAAGGCCGCCGGTCTGGACAGCGTCGGGGTCTGGTGCCTGAGCCGGGGCCTGGCCCGGACCGCCGACCGTTACAAAGCACTTCTCTCAAGCGCGGACCAACCGCGCCGGGGCGACCGGGACGGCCGCGGCAGCCTGTCGGAGACCGCATTGGTGGCCTTCTGCGACTTTATGCTGGACCAGGCACTGGATCAGGTGGGATACATTACCGGCCTGCTGGATCTCGGCAGTCTCCGCCGCCGGTTTCAGAGTTATGTGCAGGCCCGTAACGACGGCCGTGTACCCGGTTGCCCCGGCCCCCTTAAACCGGCAGCGGCACGGGTATTGTTCGCCGCCTTTCTATCCGGCGAACTGGATCGCGCCGAAGCGCTGGAACTGGCCGGCCAGAATTCCCAGCGCAACAGCCGGCGCCTGATCAGCCAGCTCCGCGACGAGGGATTGCTCAGCGAAACCACTAACCGCTCACCGTTACGCTGGGCCATCCCCGAGCACGCGGAACCCTGGTACTTCCCCGAACTGGCGCCGCATCGCGGCTAAAGCCGCTCCTACCGCACACTCGCCCGCAAGATGCAACCGCGCGGGAGGCTACCTCGTAGCGTCTCGGTGTGGGCCCCTTTCCGGGACGCGGCCCTGATGGAGAGCCCACCCCATGGCGGCGGAGAAGCAAGCGGCGCGGCTTATTGGCCCGCGCGGAGCCGGGGCCTTTGCTAGGGTGCCCGAATGTTCATCGCCGCGCAGGGAGCCGTCATGCCGCAACGTCTGGATACCTCCTCGATCAGCTTTACCGCCCTCTATACCGGCCAGGTGTGGGTGCGCAATGGCCTGTCCGAGCCGGGTTTCCGCACTCCGGCGGGGGCGCTGCTATACGGCGCCATGACGCCCTTCGAGGCGGTGGGCAAACGGCTGATGGGCGGCAATATCCGCACCTTTTTGCTGCAGCGTCATCACCTGATCGACGCGCGCCTGGAAGCCCTGATCGCCGACCACCCGGATCTGCAGATCGTGGAGATCGCCTGCGGGCTGAGCCCGCGCGGCAGCCGGCTGCGCGCGCGCCATCCCGGCATCGACTATGTGGAAGCGGACCTGCCGGACATGGCGTGGCGCAAGCAGCGGCTGCTGGCCCGCCAGGGCGCCCTCGGCGAACGGCACCGGGTGGAAACCGTGAACATCCTGGTGGCGGACGGCGACCACAGCGTCGCCGCCCTGCTCCGCCGCCTGGACCCGGCGCGGCCGGTGGCGGTGATCACCGAGGGGCTGATTAATTATTTCGATCTGGCCACCATCAGCCCATTCTGGGCGCGCCTGGCGCGGGCGCTGAAGGCGTTTCCGCGCGGCGTCTACCTCACCGACAACTACCCGCTGTACGCCAACATGCGCTTCCACCGCACCCTGAAGACCCTGGGCGGGCTGCTCGGCGCCCTGTCGCGCAGCAACGTGGCCTTCCATTTCGACTCCGACCGGGCCACCAAGGCCCACTTCCACGAACAGGGCTTCGCCGCTCTGACCGTGCACGATCCGGCGGATTACTACGGCCCCCTGCCGATCCCGCGCACCCGCGGCACGCCCATGGTGCGCATCCTGGAGGCGCAGGCGTCGTAGCAGCACCAGGGCTGTTTCGCGGCCCGCCCGGAACCCCGTATAATGCGCCTTTTCGTTTCCCGACAGGCGTGTCACATGGATATCCAGCAGTACATGGCCGACGTGGGCCGGCAGGCCCGCGCCGCCTCCCGGGCCATGGCCCGGGCCACCACCGGTGAGAAGAACGCCGCGCTCGGCGCCATCGCCGGCGCCCTGCGCGCCCACCGCAGCGCCATTCTCGACGCCAACCAGCGCGATCTGGAGCGCGGCCGGGACAACGGCCTGGAGCCCGCCCTGCTGGACCGTCTGGAACTGACCCCGGCCCGTTTCGACGGCATGGTGGAAGGCCTGGAGCAGGTCTCCGCCCTGGCCGACCCGGTGGGCCAGATCACCGATCTGAACTTCCGCCCCAGCGGCATCCAGGTGGGCAAGATGCGCGTGCCCCTGGGCGTGATCGGCATCATTTATGAATCCCGGCCCAATGTGACCATCGACGCCGCCGCCCTGTGCCTGAAATCCGGCAACGCGGCGATTCTGCGCGGCGGCTCCGAGGCCATCGATTCCAACCAGGCGATCGCCGAGTGCCTGCGCGCCGGCCTGCGCGAAGCGGGCCTGCCGGACACCGCCGTGCAGGTGCTCGAGACCACCGACCGGGCCGCCGTGGGTGAGCTGATCCGCCATCCGGAGTTCGTGGACGTGATCGTGCCGCGCGGCGGCAAGGGCCTGATCGAGCGCATCAGCAACGACGCCCGGGTGCCGGTGATCAAGCACCTGGACGGCAACTGCCATGTCTACATCGACGTGGACGCCGACCCGGCCAAGGCGGTGAAGGTGGCCTACAACGCCAAGACCCAGCGCTACGGCACCTGCAACACCCTGGAAACCCTGCTGGTGCACGCCGGCATCGCCGAGCGCGTGCTGCCGGAGCTGGCCGACCAGTACCGCCAGGCCGGCGTCGAGCTGCGCGGCTGCGAGCGGGTGCGCAAGCTGCTCGGCGACGGCGTGGCCGAGGCCACCGAGACCGACTGGGAAGAGGAATACCTGGCGCCGGTGCTGGCGATCAAGATGGTGGACGATCTGGACCAGGCCATGGACCACATCCATCGCTACAGCTCCGGGCACACCGAATCCATCCTCACCGAGAACTACAGCCGCGCCCGCCGCTTCATGGCGGAGGTGGACTCCAGCTCGGTGATGGTGAACGCCTCCACCCGCTTCGCCGACGGCTTCGAATACGGCCTGGGCGCGGAGATCGGCATCTCCACGGACAAGCTGCACGCGCGCGGCCCGGTGGGCCTGGAAGGCCTGACCAGCCAGAAATGGGTGGTGTTCGGCGATGGCCATGTGCGGCAATAGCGGGAGCCGGTTCTGACTGTCCGCGCCCAGCCCCTGATCCTGTTCGGCGGCACCTTCGACCCGATCCACCGCGCCCATGTGCGCGCCGCCCTGGCGGTGTCGCGGGCGCTGGGGGAGGCGCCGGTGCATCTGCTGCCCAACGCGGTGCCGCCGCACCGGCCCCAGCCCAGCGCCGACGGCGCCCAGCGGCTGGCCATGGTGCGCCACGCCTGCGCCGGCTACCCCCAACTGATCGCCGACGACTGGGAGCTGCGCCACCCGGACGGCGCGCCTTCGTTCACCCTGGCCACGCTCAAGCATTTCCGGCGCCATATCGGCCGCCGGCCGCTGGTGTTCGTGGTCGGCGCGGACAGCTTCGCCAGCCTGGACCGCTGGCACCGCTGGCGGGAATACGCCGCCCTCTGCCATCTGGCGGTGGTGCCCCGCCCGGGCGCCGCGCCGGCGCCGCTGCGCGTGCAGCGCGCGTTTCCGGCGGCCAACGCCACCCTGCTGCGCCGCCGGCCGGCGGGCCGCCGGCTGATGCTGGCGCGTCCGGTGCTGGACGTGGCCGCCACCGAAATCCGCCGCGCCCTCGCCGCCGGCGGCCCCTGCCCGCAACTGCCAGCGGCGGTACTCGCCCATATCCGCCGCCATGGGCTGTATAATGACCCGGCCAAAGCCGACCATTCCGTGCACGCACACAACGAGGCCCCATGAGTTCTCAACCCCCTTTGCTGGATCTGGTGCTCGACGCACTGGAGGAACTGAAAGCCAAGAACATCGCCAGCCTGGACGTGCGCGCCATGACCAGCGTGGCCGACGACATGGTGATCGCCAGCGGCACCTCCAGCCGCCACGTCAAGGCGCTCGCCGATAACGTCATGGAGAAAGCCAAGGACGCCGGCTACCGCCCCCTGGGCACCGAGGGCGAACGCGGCGCCGAGTGGATCCTGGTGGATCTGGGCGACATCATCGTTCATCTGATGCTGCCCGCCACCCGGGAGTTCTACGACCTGGAGCGGCTCTGGCGCACGCCCGACCACCATCCGGACCGCGACCAACGCGACCACTGAGCGCGGCGTCGCCGGGAGCCACGCCGTGCGCATACACCTGCTCGCCATCGGCACCAAGATGCCCGCCTGGGTGGAACAGGGCTTCCAGGAATACCGGAAGCGCCTGCCCCCGGACATGCGCCTGGAACTCGAGGCGATTCCGTTGCCTAAACGTTCCAGGGGCGACACCGCCGCCCTGGTGCGCGCCGAGGGCGAGGCCATGGAAAAGCGCCTGGAAAAACACCCCGGCGCCCACCGGGTGGCCCTGGAAGTGACCGGCCGGCCCCTGGGGACACCGCAACTGAGCGAAAAACTGGGCACCCTGAAGGACCTGGGCCAGGATCTGGTGATCCTGGTGGGCGGCCCGGACGGGCTCTGCCCGCGCGTGTCGGCGGCCGCCCATGAGCGCTGGTCGCTGTCGGCGCTGACCCTGCCGCACCCGCTGGTGCGGGTATTGCTCGCCGAGCAGCTTTACCGAGGCTGGACCCTGTTGGCCGGCCACCCTTACCACCGCTGACGACAACAACCACGGGCCCCGATGCGCCGACCTCTGACACTCAAGGATCATCACCACGAGCAGCGGATCTTCAGCTTCCGCCTGCTGGTGGGCGCCCTGCTGGTGGTGGCCCTGTCACTGGTGCTGGTGGGCCGCATGGTGTGGCTGCAGGTGTCCCAACACAGCCGCTACACCACGCTGAGCGACGAAAACCGGGTGCAGACCCAGGCGGTGCCGCCGCCACGCGGGCTGATCACCGACCGCAACGGCGAGATCCTGGCCGCCAACCGGCCGGACTTCGCCGTGGAGCTGATCATCGAGCAGGTGCCGGACCTGGAGACCACCCTGACCCGCATCGGCCAGCTGGTGACCCTGGAGCCGGATGATCTGGAGCGTTTCCGCAAGCGCCTGAGCAGCCCGCGCCGGCCCTGGGACCCGATTCCTCTGCGCGGGCGCCTTAGCGAGGACGAGATCGCCCGGCTCACCGTCAACCAGCACCGCCTGCCCGGGGTCCGCGTGGCCGCCAACCCGGTGCGCCATTACCCCCATGGCAAGCTGTTCTCCCACGTGCTCGGCTATGTGAACCGGCTCAGCGCCGAGGACCTGGACGCCATGACGCTCACCGAGCAGGCGGACTATGCCGGTACTCACTATTACGGTCGCACCGGGGTGGAGCGCTACTACGAGCATCGCCTGCACGGCCAGGTGGGCTACCGCCAGGTGGAGACCAACGCCCGGGGCCGCATTCTGCGCGTGCTCGAGGAGCAGCCGCCGGTGCCCGGCGAGAACCTGCGCCTGACCCTGGATATGAAGGTGCAGCAGGCCGCCTACGACGCCCTCGGCGACCGCCGCGGCGCGGTGGTCGCCATCGACCCCCGGGACGGCAGCGTGCTGGCGTTCGTCAGCCGCCCGGGCTTCGAGCCCAATCTGTTCGTCAACGGCATCTCCCACCAGGACTACGCCCGCTACCGGGAAGACCACGACAACCCGCTGTTCAACCGCGCCCTGCAAGGCCGCTACCCACCGGGCTCCACGGTCAAGCCGTTCATCGGCCTGGCCGGCCTGGACGCCGGCGTCACCGACTGGGAACGCACCATCTTCGACCCCGGCTACTACCAGCTGGAAGGCAACCCGCACCGCTACCGGGACTGGAAACGCTGGGGCCACGGCTGGGTGGACATGAACAAGGCGGTGGTGGAGTCCTGCGACACCTATTTCTACGATCTGGGCTTCAAACTGGGCATCGCCCGCATGCACGATTTCCTGTCCGATTTTTCCCTGGGCCAGCCCACCGGCATCGATCTGTACAACGAGTCCGCCGGCCTGCTGCCCTCCAAGGACTGGAAACGCGCCGCCCGGGGCACGCCCTGGTTCCACGGCGACACCATTAACGCCAGCATCGGTCAGGGCTTCATGCTGGCCACGCCGCTGCAGCTGGCCACCGCCACCGCCATCCTCGCCCACCACGGCAAGCAGGTGACGCCCACCCTGGCCGCCGACGAGCTGCGCCCGCCGCCGCGCCCGGACATCGAGCTCAACAACGACGACGACTGGCTGCGCATGGAACACACCATGGAAGAAGTGGTCCATGGAAGCCGGGGCACCGCCCGGGTCATGGCCAAGGACGCGCCCTACAAGATGGGCGCCAAAACCGGTACCTCCCAGGTATTCTCCGTGGGCCAGGAAGAAACCTACAACGAGGAAGAATTGGCGGAGCGCCTGCTCGACCATGCCCTGATCATCAGTTTCGCGCCGGTGGAACACCCGGCCATCGCCGTGGCCGTGCTGGTGGAAAACGGCCGCCACGGCGGCTCCACCGCCGGCCCGGTGGCGCGCCAGGTAATGGACGCCTGGTTGCTCGACGACAACGGCGAGCTGGACGTGCCGCCGCCCCTGCCACGCGCGCCCGCTAGCGGAGACAGCACGCCATGAGCGTACGCGAGACCCTGCGACAAATGCCCGGCCAGGGCGGCCCCTCCCTGGGCAACGGCCTGCCCGCCCGGCTGCACCTGGACGCCCCCCTGCTGGCCGCCCTGCTGCTGCTCGCTCTGGGCGGCCTGACGGTGCTCTACAGCGCTGGCGGCGGCAGCATGGAAATGGTGCTGCGCCAGGCCCTGCGCCTGGGCGGCGGCCTGCTGGTGCTGCTGGTGCTGGCGCAGATTCCGCCGCGCAGCTACCGCTTCTGGGCGCCGATGATCTATGCCCTGGGCGTGGTGCTGCTGGTGCTGGTGGTGCTGATCGGCACCGAGGCCAAGGGCGCCGCCCGCTGGCTGCACATCCCCGGGTTGGGCCGCTTCCAGCCCGCCGAGATCATGAAGCTGGCGGTGCCGGCCATGGTCGCCTGGTTCTTCAGCGAGCGGAATCTGCCGCCCCGGCTCACCGACGTGCTGGTGGCCCTGGCGCTGATTTTCCTGCCGGTGGTGCTGATCGCGGTGCAGCCGGACCTGGGCACCTCGATCCTGATCGCCGCCGCCGGCCTGGTGGTGCTGTTCATGGCCGGGCTGTCCTGGCGCCTGATCGGCCTGGCCGTGGTGGCCTTGATGATCGCCGCGCCGCTGATGTATTTCTTCGTGCTGCACGACTATCAGCGCAGCCGGGTGGACACCTTCCTCAACCCGGAAGCGGACCCGCGCGGCGCCGGCTGGAACATCATCCAGTCGAAAACCGCCATCGGCTCCGGCGGCGTCACCGGCAAGGGCTGGCTGGAGGGCACCCAGTCGCGGCTGGACTTCCTGCCCGAGTCGTCCACCGACTTCATCCTCGCGGTGCTGGGCGAGGAATTCGGGCTGGTGGGCTTTCTGCTGCTGATGACCATCTACCTGGTGATCGTCGGGCGCGGCTTCTTCATCAGCTGGCAGGCCCAGGAGACGTTCTCGCGCCTGCTGGCGGCGGCGCTGACGATGACCTTTTTTATTTATATTTTTGTGAACGTCGGCATGGTGTCCGGACTCTTACCGGTGGTGGGCGTACCCTTGCCGCTGGTCAGCTATGGCGGCACCTCCATCGTTACCCTGATGGCCAGTTTCGGCATGCTCATGTCCATGCATACCCATCGCCGACTGATGAGTTACTGACAAGGATCCCGAGGAGAACCACGTGAAGAAAACCGGGCTGTTGATCGCCGCTTGCGCCGCCCTGGCCGGCCCCGCCGCCCAAGCCGCCACCAACTACGCCGAGCATCCGGAGGCCAATGCGGTGCTGGAGGTGGTGCGCGAACGCGGTCTGGACGTGGACCGCGCCCGCCAGCTGCTGGCCGGCGCGGAACGCAAGGACAGCATTCTCGAGGCCATCGCCCGGCCCGCCGAGCGCACCCTGACCTGGGCGGAATACGGCCGTATCTTCCTGCAGGACAGCCGCGTGGAGCAGGGCGTGACCTTCGCCCGCGAGCATGCCGAGGCCCTGGCCCGGGCGGAGCGGGAATTCGGCGTGCCCCGGGAAGTGATCCTGGCGATCATCGGCGTGGAAACCCGCTACGGGCGCCACAAGGGCAACTACAAGGTGGTGGACGCCCTGGCCACCCTGGGCTTCGATTACCCGCCCCGGGCGGCGTTCTTCCGCAAGCAGCTGATCGCCCTGTTCGAGCTGGAGCGCCACGCCCACATCAACGCCGGCGAGATCACCGGTTCCTACGCCGGCGCCATGGGCTTCCCGCAGTTCATTCCCACCAGCTACGAGGCCTACGCCGTGGACTTCGACGGCGACGACGTCATTGATCTGGTGAACAGCCCGGCGGACGCCATCGGCAGCGTCGCCAACTACTTCAAGGCGCACCGCTGGCAACCGGGGCTGCCGGTGGCCGCCCGCGCCCGGGTGGAGGGCAATGGCTACGTGGCCATGGCCAAGAAAGGCTACAAACCGGCCTTCACGCTGGATCAGGCCCGGAAAAACGGCGTAGTGGCAGTGGCCTGCGACGATGATACGCTGAGCAGCGAATACTGTTTCGAGGTGTCGAACAGCGGCCTGCCCGGTTCCACGCCGGTGGCGGTCCTCGACCTGGAAGGCGAGGATGGCCACGAATTCTGGCTGGCCACCGACAATTTCTACGTGATCACCCGCTACAACCACAGCGAGCTTTACGCCATGGCCGTGTTGCAGCTTTCCCGCCGACTGGCCGATGCCCTGGAGGCCGACCAGCCGTGATGCGCGTTGTACCGATTCTTGTTCTGAGCCTGTTCCTGGGCGCCTGCGCCACCCGCCCCGCCGGCACGCCGGACCCGGCGCCGCGCCCGGACCGCCCGGCGTCCGGCGCCCCCGGCTCCGACCGCTACCAGCACAGCACCGACTCCGGCCCGGAGGAGCGCCGCGACGTCAGCGCCCAGCCCGAGCCGGTGCCCAAGGAGGAGCCGCGCAGCGCCTACGGCAACCCGGACACCTACACCGTCTGGGGCAAGACCTACCAGGTGATGCCCACCGCCGAGGGCTACCACGAGGAGGGCCTGGCGTCCTGGTACGGCCGCAAGTTCCACGGCTACCGGACCTCCAGCGGCGAAGCCTTCGATATGTACCGCTTCACCGCCGCCCACCGCACCCTGCCGCTGCCCACCTACGCCCGGGTCACCAACCTGGACAACGGCAAGAGCCTGGTGGTGCGCGTCAACGACCGCGGCCCCTTCCACTCCGACCGGATCATCGATCTGTCCTGGGCCGCCGCCGTGCGCCTGGGCATCGAGCAGAACGGCACCGGCCGGGTGCGCGTGGAAGCGCTCACCGCCACCGGCGACCCGACCCCCAACAAGAGCGATGGCCGCGTGCCCACGGCGGTGCGCGCCGCGGTGGACAGCCCGCCGCCGTCCACCGCCTCCCGTGACCAGAGCGCCGGCGATCTCTACCTTCAGGCCGGCGCCTTCCAGGGGCTGGACGGCGCCCGTGCCCTGGAACAGCGGCTGCGCCAGCAACTGAAACTGCCGGTGTCCGTGCGCCAGCCGGAATCGAGCAGCCTGTACAAGGTGTGGCTGGGCCCGTTCGCCAGCAACGCCGACCGCGACCGCGCGCGCCGCTCGCTCACCGAGGCGGGGTTCGCCGCGCCGATTTCCGTAACGCCCTGATCCGTCCGCAAGCCAAGACCCGACCCAATAAGGCCCGATGATGATGCAAACCCGTTCCCTGCCCCATTCCCTGTTCTGGCTGCTGCTGGCCGGCCTGCTCGCCGTGGCGCCCCTGGCCCGCGCCGAGAACATGATCCCCCGTCCTCCGGAGGTGGAAGCACGCAGCTACCTGCTGCTGGACGCCAAGAGCGGCCAGGTTCTGGTGGAGCACAACGCCGACAAGAAACTGCCCCCCGCCAGCCTGACCAAGATGATGACCGCCTATCTGGTGGAAAAGGAGATCCAGGCCGGCAACATCAATGAGCAGGATCAGGTGCCGATCAGCGTCAAGGCCTGGCGCATGGGCGGGTCGCGGATGTTCGTCAAGGAAGGCACCCAGGTGCCCCTGGTGGACCTGCTCAAGGGCGTGATCGTGCAGTCCGGCAACGACGCCAGCGTCGCCCTGGCCGAGTACGTGGCCGGTTCCGAGGGCGCCTTCGCCGACCTGATGAACAACCAGGCCGGCCAGCTGGGCATGGACAACACCCATTTCGTCAACGCCACCGGCTGGCCGGCGGACGACCACTACACCACCGCCCGGGACCTGGCCTGGCTGGCGCGGGCGATCATCCGCGATTATCCGGAACACTACGATATCTACGCCCAGAAGGAATTCAGCTACAACGGTATCACCCAGCAGAACCGCAACCTGCTGCTGTGGCGGGACGACTCCGTGGACGGCCTGAAGACCGGCCACACCGAGGAGGCCGGCTACTGCCTGGTGTCCTCCGCCAAGCAGAACGGCATGCGCCTGATCTCGGTGGTCATGGGCACCGATTCCGAGGCCGCCCGGGCGCGGGAATCCCAGAAGCTGCTCAGCTACGGCTTCCGCTTCTACGAAACCTACGAAGGCTATGGCGCCGGCGACGTGCTCGATACCCCGGAAGTGTGGATGGGCGCCGCCGATCAGGTGCGCCTGGGCCTGGAAGACGACCTGGTGCTGACCGTACCCAAGGGCAGCCAGGAGCAGCTCAAGGCGGAAATGTCGATCCAGCCGGAGCTGCGCGCGCCCATCGAGGAAGGCCGCCAGTACGGCACCCTGACCGTGAGCCTGGACGGCGAGCAGCTGGTGCAGCGCCCCCTGGTGGCCCTGGAGGCGGTGGAGGAAGCCGGCTTCTTCTCGCGCATCTGGGACCACATCGTGCTGTTCTTCAAGGGTCTGTTTGACTGAGGCCCGGCCCCATGGCGACGGTGTACCTCAACGGCGAGTTCATGGACGCCGACCAGGCGCGGATTTCTCCCCTGGACCGGGGGTTTCTGTTCGCCGACGGCGTCTACGAGGTGATCCCCGCCTTTAACGGCGTGCTGTTCCGGCTCGACGAACACCTGGGCCGGCTGGCCCGCTCCCTGGCCGAGCTGCGCATCGCCGCCCCCCACGACGGCCCCGGCTGGCGCCGGCTGTGCGAGGAGATGGTGGCCCGCAACGGCGGCGGCCACCAGTCGCTGTACTTGCAGATCACCCGGGGCGCGGCGCCGCGCCGCGAGCACGCCTTCCCGAACCCGCCGGTGCCGCCCACGGTTTTCCTCTACAGCTCGCCGCTGGCGGTGCCGGCGGCGGACCAGGTGGCGCGCACCGAGGGCATCGCCGCCATCACCCTGGACGACCTGCGCTGGGCGCGCTGCGACATCAAATCGATCTCGCTGCTGCCCAACCTGCTGCTGCGCCAGCGGGCGGTGGAAACCGGCGCCCAGGAAGCGATCCTGCTGCGCGACGGCTTCGTCACCGAGGGCGCCGCCAGCAATGTGTTCGTGGTGCGCGACGGCCGGGTATGCACACCGCCACTGAGCCACTGCATACTGGGGGGCATCACCCGGGACCTGATCATCGAGTTGTGCCGGGAAAAAGGGCTGCCGGTGATCGAAGCGGAAATCAGCGAGCCCGCCCTGCACGACGCCGACGAAATCTGGATTTCCAGCTCCACCAAGGATGTGGTGCCGGTCACCACCCTGAACGGCCGGCCGGTGGGCGACGGCCGCCTCGGCGACACTTGGAAAACCCTGGCGCGCCACTATATAGAGTTCAAACGCCGCCTGTGCGGTCTGTGACCGCGGGCCGGGCCGACTGGAGAGCACCATGATCCGCGAAGAACTGTGGGATTTCCCCCACAGCATGCAATTGAAAGTGATGGGCGCCGCCGACGCGCCCCTGGAAGAGGCGGTGGTGGAAATCCTGGAAACCCACCTGGACGATTTCGACCGCCACGCTCACCTCAGCAGCAAACCCAGCACCAAGGGCAACTTCATCTCGCTCACCGCCAGCGTGGTGCTGCGCGACCGCGACCAGCTGGAAACCGTGTACCGCGAGTTGAACGCTTGCCCGCACGTCAAGATCACCCTCTGATGGACGTTCTGGTACGCCACCTGCCCCGGGTCGACTACCAGCCCTGCTGGGAGGCCATGCGCGCCTTCACCACCGAGCGCGACGCCGACACCACCGATGAACTCTGGGTGCTGGAGCACCCGCCGGTGTACACCCTGGGCCAGGCCGGCAGGCCCGAGCACGTACTCGCCCCCGGCGACATCCCGGTGGTGCGCACCGACCGGGGCGGCCAGGTCACCTACCACGGCCCCGGCCAGACCGTGGTCTATCTGATGCTGGACGTGCAGCGGCTGGCCCTGGGCGCCCGCGCCGTGGTCAGCGCCATCGAGGACAGCGTGGTGGACTATCTGCGCGACCGGGGCCTGGACGCCGCCAGCCGCGCGGACGCCCCGGGCGTGTATGTGGGTGGCGCCAAGATCGCCTCTCTGGGCCTGCGCATCCGCCGCGCCGGCAGCTACCACGGCCTGGCCCTGAACCGGGACGCGGACCCGGCCCCCTGGCGGCGCATCAACCCCTGCGGCCACGCCGGCCAGCCCATGACCAGCCTGGCCGGCGAGGGCCTGGACGCGGACCGCGAGCGCGTGGAGCAGGATCTGGTAACGATTCTGAGCCGCCGGCTGGGCCTTACCCCCCGGACAGCCCCCGCTCCGAGTTGGTATACTCCTCCCCAATCCTGACGCCCAAAAGGCACCCAACCGCGAGAGAGACGTCTCCATGAGCGAAGCCCAGGCCAAACGCCCGGCGAAAGCGAAGGTTCAGATCGGCGACAAACTGCGTGGCGCCGACAAGGTCCGCACCATCCCCGTGGTCAATGAAAGCGCGCCGGTACGCGAGCGCAAACCCGACTGGATCCGCGTGCGGGTCCCCGCCAACGGCGAGATCCAGCGCATCAAGTCCATGCTGCGCCGACAGAAGCTGCACACCGTGTGCGAGGAAGCGGCCTGCCCCAACCTGCCGGAATGCTTCGGCGGCGGCACCGCCACCTTCATGATCATGGGCGACATCTGCACCCGCCGCTGCTCATTCTGCGACGTGGGCTTCGGCCGCCCCAACGGCCTCGACCCGGACGAGCCCAAGCATCTGGCGGAATCCGTGGCGGACCTGGAACTGAAATACGTGGTGATCACTTCCGTGGACCGGGACGACCTGCCCGACGGCGGCGCCCGACATTTCGCCGACTGCATCGAGGCGGTCCACGAGGCCAGCCCGGGCACCAAGATCGAGATTCTCACCCCGGACTTCCGGCCCTGCCTGGAAGACGCCCTGGACATTCTCGAGGCGACCCCGCCGGACGTGTTCAACCACAACATCGAAACCGTGCCGCACCTGTACAAGAAGGCCCGGCCCGGCGCCCGCTACGAGCACTCCCTGAAGCTGCTCCAGCAGTTCGGCGCCCGGGTGCCGCACGTGCCCACCAAGTCCGGCATCATGGTGGGCCTGGGCGAAACCAACGATCAGGTGCTGGAAACCCTGCGCGATCTGCGCGACCACGACGTGGACATGATCACCATCGGCCAGTATCTGCAGCCCAGTAAATTCCACGCCCCGGTGGAACGCTACGTGCACCCGGACGATTTCCGGATGTTCGCGGAAGAAGGCCGCAAGATGGGCTTCACCTCGGTGGCCTCCGGCCCCATGGTGCGCAGCTCCTACCACGCCGACCTGCAGCACAAGGGCATCGACGTGGGCGACCCGGACAACCTGGCCCACCAAGCCTGAAGCGAATCACCCAAACGTGATGAACGGCACCAGCGCGATCAGCAACACCGCCACCACCGCCACCAGAAACGCCAGGGTGCGCAGCGGGTGGCGGCGCAGATTGCGCCCCACGGTGGTGACGTCGCCGTCCCGATGGGCCTGCTGGAACGCCGCTTTTTCCCGGTCGTGACGCCGGTTCTGGTAATCCGCCAGCACCGGCCGGGCACGTTCCCAATCCCCATCGTGGCGCAGCCAGATGCCACCGGCGGACACCCCCCAGACGCTGGGCGGCGTGAGAAAGTATTCGATGCCGTGCTCGTCCAGCAGCTCGCACACCTCGTCGCGCTCCTCGTCGGGCACGCGGCGCAGATTCATCAGCAGTTTCGACATGTCCGGTTCCGTTGCGCTTGGCCGGCGCCACTATAGCACGGCTCAGAATTTACAATTCCGCCACCCGCGGCCCCCTGACCGGTTACCGGTTTTGCTCTAGTCTTATAGGCGCTAGTGAGCGCTAACCCGAATAAGAGTGTGCTGTCCATGGGGCTTGCCGTGCGTTTTCTCTTCGCCGTTTTTACATTCCTGCTGACCACCATGCTGATGCCGGCCACGGTGGCCGCCGCCGACGCCATGGCGGCCATGCCCGACGCCGACTGGCCGGTTGCGATCCAGTCCCGGCTCAAGGAACTGGATCTCCCCGACGACGCCCTGGCTCTGGCGGCGGTGCCCCTGGACGGCCCCGGCCAGGCCCGCTTCGTCAATGCCGACCGGGTGATGAACCCGGGTTCCACCATGAAGCTGCTGACCACCTACGCGGCCCTGGAATTGCTCGGCCCCACCTTCAAGTGGCACACCCGGGTGTACACCAATGGCGAGGTGAACGGCGACGTGCTCGAAGGCGACCTGATCCTGGTGGGCGCCGGCGACCCCAAGCTCACCGAGGAGCGGATCTGGAAGCTGCTGCGCGACCTGCGCGCCTACGGCATCCGCGCGGTGCACGGCGACCTGGTGCTGGACGGCGGCTACTTCCGGCTGCCGGAAGGAGGCCTGCCGCGCTTCAATGACGACGGCGGCGATCCCCACGCCCCTTATCTGGTGCGCCCGCACGCCCTGCTCACCAACCTGAACGTCTTCCACATCCAGATGATGGGCCGCCCGGACCGGGTCCAGGCCTGGGTGGAGCCGGTCACCGACAAGGTGCTGCTCAACAACCAGCTGACCCGCTCCAACAGCCGTTATTGCCCGTCCGGCCACCACCTGAAGGCCGTCCCGGAGCGTCGCGACGACGGCCTCTACGTGATCACTCTCACCGGCTCCCTGCCGGAGGGCTGCAAGGCCAGCCAGTACCTGTCACTGATGAATCAGGGCGATTACACCGGCGCCCTGCTGCGCGGCCTGTGGCGGCAACTGGGCGGCGAGATCACCGGCGAGACCCGCTTCGGGCGGCTGCCCAAGGGCGCTTCCCTGCTGGCCACCAGCTCGTCGCCGGATCTGGTCACCATGGTGCGCGACATCAATAAGTGGAGCAGCAACATCATGGCCCGGCAGCTGTTTCTGACCATCGGCGCCGAGCACCGCCTGGCGGAGGACAGCGACGACCTGGCCGCCGCCACCCGCACGGTGCGCGAGTGGATGGCGCTCAAGGGCATGGACCCGGACAAGGTGGTGCTGGACAACGGCGCCGGCCTGTCCCGGCAGGCGCGCATCAGCCCCATGGAGCAGATCAAGATGCTGCAGCAGGCCTGGCGCAGCCCGTTCGCCGCCGAGCTGATCGCCTCCCTGCCGCTGGTGGCCATGGACGGCACCATGCACAACCGGCTGCGCGATACCGGCCTGCGTGGCGAGGGCCACATCAAGACCGGCTCGCTGACCAATGTGCGCGCCGTGGCCGGCTTCACCTGGGACCGGGACAACACCACCTGGGCGGTGTCCGCCATCGTCAACACGCCGGCGGCCTGGAAAAGCCAGGCGGTGCTCGACGACGTGCTGGAAGCGGTGGGTGGCCTGCCGGAAACGGATGCCGCCGCGGTGACCCGCAGCGACAGCCGCCCGGGGCGAAGCGCCCCGGGCGGCTGAAGTCACCATCAACGGTCACTACCAGCGGTAGCTCACGCTGCCCTGCAGGGTGCGCTCGGCGCCGAAGTAACAACGCCCGGCGTTGTTGCAGCCGGTGAAGAACTCCTTGTCGAACAGATTGCTGACGTTGAGTTCCGCCTTCCAGCCGGCGGCGAAGGGGTACGCCAGGGACAGGTCGGCCAGGGTCACCGCATCGGTTTCCAGGGTGCCGTACAGGTTGGTGTAGGCGTAGGTCTCGCCGATGTAGCGCAGACCGCCCCCCAGGCGCAGGCCGGCCAGGCCGCCCTCCTGGAACCGATAGCTGGCCCAGGCGGAAGCCTGGTTGCGCGGCACGAACACCATCTGCCGATCCTCGTCCGCGGAGGAGGACGGGCCGTTGTCGGTGACGCGCGCGTCGGTGTAGGTGTAGGAGGCGGTCAGCCGCAGCCGCTCGCTGACGTCGGCGGTGACTTCCAGCTCCGCGCCCTTGGACCGGCTCTCGCCCACCTGAAGGTAATCCCCGGCGTTGCCGTCGAAGATCACATCGTCTTCCTTGCGCAGGTCGTAGACCGACACCGCCACCTGGGTGCGCGCTCCCGGCGGCGCCACCTTCACCCCGGCCTCCACCTGCTCGCCGGTAATCGGGTCCAGCGTGCCGATGCCGGAGGAGATCTGCTGCACCGGCGTGAAGCTGGTGGCGTAGCTCAGGTAGGGGGAAACACCGTTGTCGAACTGGTACATCAGGCCGGTCTGCCAGGTGAACGCCTCGTCGTCGGTGTCCAGGTCGGTGCCGGAGACCTTGTCCTCGTACTCATTGTCCACGGTGTCGTAGCGGCCGCCCACCAGGCCGATCCAGTTGCCGTAGTGGCCGTGCCACTGGCTGTACAGCCCAGTCATGGACTGGCGGGTGGTGGCGTCCTGCTGGGCCTGGATCATCACCGGCTCCGCGCTCCATTGCGGGTCGAAGATGTTGATGGTGTCGCCCATGCCCGCTTCCCACTCCTGGGCCCAGGAGGTGCGGTCGTAGCTCAGGCCGAACAGCAGGTTGTGCTTGAAATCGCCGCTGTAGAGCGTGCCTTCCAGCTGGTTGTCCACCGACAGGGTGCGGGCTTCGTTGAAGCGGTCATAGGCCAGGGTCCCCACGTCGGTGCCGTAGCCGCCGTCGTTAAGCTGCTGCCACCAGATCTCGTTGCGCTGCACCCGGGATTCCATGTAGCGGGCGTTCTGGCGGAAATCCCAGCGGTCGCTGAACCAGTGCCGGTACTCATACCCCAGGGTCCAGAATTCCCGGTCGAAGTTGTCCCAGTCCGGGTGGCCGATCATGGCGTCGCTGTCCAGCTCGCCGTTGGGGTTGTCCAGCAGGGTGCCGGCGGCGGGCAGCCCCAATTCGAGCTTGGTCTTGTCCTTCTGGTAGCTGCCCATGAAGGTCAGACGGTCGTCCTCGGACAGCACCAGGGTCAGGGACGGCGCGATGTACACCCGGTCGTCGGGCACATGCTTGGTCTGGGTGTCGGAATCACGGCCCAGCATCACCAGCCGGCCGAGCACCGCCTCGTTGCCCGCCAGGGGCCCGGACACATCCACCGCCAACTGGCGCCGGTCGTGGCTGCCGTAGCTGGCGCGCACCTCGCCACGGCCCTCGAGGGTGGGCCGCTTGCTGACCAGATTGACGATGCCGCCGGGGGCGTTCTCGCCGTACAGGATCGAGCTGGGGCCACGGAACACCTCCACCCGCTCCAGGCCATAGGGTTCGGTGGTGGTGTCGTAGCGGTTGGGCTGCACGCGCAGACCGTCCCGGTACAGCCCGTAGCCATAATCGGTGGCGTTGAAGCCACGGATAAAGAAGAAATCCCCCGCCAGGCTGTCGCCGGCGGCCATGGGCGGCGCGTAGATGCCGGGCATGTAGCCGAGCACCTCGGTGAGGGTCTTGGCGCCCTGATCCTCCATGCGCTCACGGGTGGTGACGCTCACCGAGCGGGGCGTTTCCGACAGCGGCACGCTGGTCTTGGTGGCCACCAGGGTGCGCTCGGCCAGGTAGCCGGCATCCGGGCCCACCGGCGGCGCGGCGGACACCGATACCGGCTCCAGGGCGTTGCCGTCGTCGGCGTCTTCCAGGGTGGCGGTGCGGGCATCGGAGAAGCGCGCCACCAGGCCGGTGCCGGCGAGCAGCTCGGCGAGGCCGGCGCGGGCCGTGTAGCGGCCGTCCAGCCCGGCGCATTGCTTGCCGGCGGTGAGTTCCCCGGCGCCGCCCAGGTAGATGCCGGCCTGGTCGGCGAAGCGGTTCAGGCAGCGGCTCAGCGGGCCGGCGGGGATGCGGAAATCCACGGCGGCGTCCGCTTCGGCCCGGGCCGGGGTCGGCAATGCCGTGAGGGTGGCGCCGCCGACCAGTAGCGGCAGGGTCAGGGCCAGGGGCCGCAGGGTTCTGTTCAACATCAGGACGGTTCCTCCCAAGGTGTTTTTGCTGTCGTCATGGGAGGAACCGGATCAGCCGTGCAAAAGGGGAACCGTTCGGGGGGATTTTTTTCACGCTTTGGAGAAGGCGGGGCTGGGAGTGTTCTCCAGATAGGCCGCGTTCCGGTGTGGGCCCCCTTCCGGGAACGTCGTGAATCCATCCCTGGAGACTCCCGGTCAAACATCCTGTTTGACAGGGTCCCGGAAGGGGGCCCACACCGGAACGCTCCGAGGTAGCGTCACCGGCGGCTCCGGCGTTAGGTGGTCGCTCCTACACAGGCAAAACGGCGTCGCCGGTCGCTCCTGCCGTGACCCTGGACCTTGCGTCGGGACGCCCGGTCCAGGGAGGGGCCGGCGGTCAGTCGCGGTCGTGGCGGAGGTTGTCGCGCAGGCGGGTGAACCAGGCGCGGACGTCCTTGAGGGCCTCGCCGCCCCGGTCCGCCAGGGCGCTGAGCTCGGCGTCGAAGGGGTTGGCGGCGCCGGGGGCCGGCTCCTCCTCGTCGTCGGGCAGCGGCGGCAACACCGGCGCGAAGTAGGTGCGGTCGAGCAGGCGGTGCAGCAGCCGCTCGCCGGGGAAGGGCCGGCCATTATTGAGCGCCCGGGCGGCCTTGAGCAGGTTGCGGATGTCGTACTGGGTGGGGCTGATGTCCGGCACCGCCTTGTTCAGGCCCAGCAGCCGGTACACCGCCACCCGGGCGGTGCGCACCGAACTCTCCATGGTGAACACCACGTCGTTGGGGGTTTCCACGAACTGCCCCAGCAATCCCAGGTTGGTGCAGCCCTCGGGCACCACCCGGGGCCGGTCGCCGGCGGCCCGGGGCATGAACTCGGCGGTGATGTAGGGCATCAGGGCGGTGCGCACCTTGGTGTGGGCGAGCACCGTGTCCAGGTCGTCGAGCAGGTCCAGGTGATGGCACAGCTCGGTGACAATCTCGCGGCCGGTGCACTCGGGCATGGGTTTCTTGACGTAGTCGCCGTCCGGCGTCATGCGCAGGGCATAGACCCACAGCACCAGCAGGTCGTCGGGCTGGTCCGGGAAATGCGGCTGGCGGTTGCAGGTGAAGCTCATCAGCCAGGCGGAATCGGTGATGGTGACGATGCCGCCGGTGGCGGTGCGCCCGGAATAGGGATCGTTCACCGACAGTTCCTTGAGCTTGTCCACCAGCGGTGACGGCGCGCAGGTGAGGGTGGCGGATTCCCAGCTGGAGCGGTCGGTGTCGCCGTAGAACTTGTCCGGGCGGCCGAACACCGGCGATTTCGCCGCCAGGTTGCGCCACAGGGTCCAGGCGCTGTCCTCGCCGGGCTCGGTGCGTCCGCGCCGGGGCACCGGCACGGTGTCCATATCGCCGTAGGCGGTGCCCTCGGTCATGGAGCCGGTGAGCGCCAGCACCAGGTCCCGGGGCGCCACTTCCAGGCGCTGTTCGCCGTCGGCGGTGCGGCAGTGCAGCGCGCGCACGGTGAGCCGCCCGTCGTGCTCTTCCAGGTCCAGGTCATGGACCCGGGTGTCGAGCTGGAAGCGCACGCCCTGCTGGCGCAGCATGTCGGCCAGGGGGCGCACGAAGCTGTCGTATTGGTTGTACTTGGGGAACACCAGGGCCGACATGTCGTTGAGGCCGTCGATGGCGTCCAGGAAGCGGTGCATGTAGAGCTTCATTTCCAGCACGCTGTGCCAGTTCTGGAACGCGAACATGGTGCGCCAGAAGGTCCAGAAGTTGGTGTCCAGGAAGCCCGGGCTGAAGTACTCCTCCACGGTGATGTCGTCCAGTTCGTCCTTGCGGCGCAGCAGCAGGCGGATCAATTCCCATTGCTGGGCGCGGCTCAGCCCGAAGGTGGCGAAGTCCTTGATGCGGCCCCGGTGGTGCAGCAGGCGGGCCTTGGAATAGTTCGGGTCGGCGTCGTTCACCAGCCGGTATTCGTCCAGCACGCTGTAGCCGTCGGGCAGCTCCAGGGCCGGCACGTCCTGGAACAGGTCCCAGAAATTGTCGTAGTGGCCGTTCATTTCACGGCCGCCGCGCACCAGGTAGCCCTCCTCCGGGTTGCCGGCGCCATCCAGGGAGCCGCCTTCCACGTCGTGGTCCTCGAGAATGGTGATGCGCTCGGCGGGCAGATGGCCGTCGCGGATCAGGTAGAAGGCGGTGGCGAGGCCGGCCAGGCCGCCACCGACGATATAGGCGTGGCGGTCCTGGATGCCCTCGGTGGGCAGCGGCCGATGGCGGGCGTAGGGGCCCACCATGTCCGGTTCGGGCTGGGTGTTGCCCGGCTGATGACACCAGTGGCCGGCGCTGGCGTCCGGTTCCTGGGTGAAGGCGTGGGCGGCGTGGGGATCGGGGCGGGTCATGGCGTCTTCCTCCTTCCTTGCGGTGACGGTCATCGCGATCCGCTCATGGTGCGCCTTTTTGTGTATCCGCTTTTTGACCTGACGCACGTGTCCGTCAATCGGCCGCCGGCTCCAGGGTCACCCACCAGGGCAGGCGCCGCCGGACGCGCACCGGCAGGGCGGCTTCCAGCATGGCCAGGGCGCGGTCGGTGTCGTCCAGGGGATAGGTGCCCATCACCGGCAGGCCGGCCACCGCCGGGTCCACCGCCAGATGGCCATGGCGATAGCGGGCCAGCTCCGCCACCAGCTCGCCCAGGGGGCGCTCCTCGGCGATCAGCAGGCCCCGGGTCCAGGCCTGGCGGGCCGGATCGGCATCGACCAGCGGCGCGATGCGGCGGCCATCGAAGCGGGTGCGGCGGCCCGCCGGCACGGTGCGCTCGGCGCCGCTGGCGGCGGCGCGCACGCGCACCGCGCCCTGGTACACCGCCACCTCGGTGCCGTCCCCATCCCGGCGCACCCGGAAGCGGGTACCGAGCGGGCGCAGTTCACCAGCGCCGGTGGCCAGCCACAATGGCCGCGGGTCAGCGCCGGTGTCCACCAGCACTTCGCCGGCCACCAGGGTGAGGCGCCGCCGCCGGCGGTCGAAGTCCACGTTCAAGGCACTGTTGGTGTTGAGCCAGACGCGGGTGCCATCGTCCAGCGTCAGCGCCCGGCGGCCACCCACCGGCGTGTGGTAGTCGGCGCGCCAGGCCCGGGCCAGCTCCGGCAACGGCGAATGGCGCCAACCGGCCCAGCCGAGCGCGCCGCCGGTGGCCAGCACCGCCAGCCCCTTGAGCGCCTGGCGGCGGGACAGGCGGTGCTCGCGCACCCGGTCCAGGGCGCCACCGGCCAGGTCCGGATCGCCGTCGGCGCGCAGCCGGCCGAAGCGACGGCCCACGGATTCCACATAGTCCCAGGCGCGGCGGTGGCGCGGGTTGGCCTCCAGCCAGCGCCGCCAGGCCTCGTGCTCCGCCGCCGAGACGTCCTCGTCGCCCAGGGTGGCGAACCATTCCGCGGCCTGCTCAAGGCTGCGATAGTCCGGCGCGCCCTGATCCGGCAAGGTGGGGTCCGGGGCGCTCATCGCGATACGCCCTGGTCGAAGTCGGCTTCCAGCAGCGCGCAGTGCAACATGGCCCGGGCCATGTACTTCTTCACCATGCGCTCGGATACCTCCAGGGCGGCGGCGATCTCCCGGTAGGTCCGGCCGTGCAGCTGGGCCATCAGGAACGCCCGGGCCACCTTGTCCGGCAGGCGCCGCAACAGGGCATCCACCTCGCACAGGGTCTCGATCACGATGGCCTGGTGCTCCGAGGAAGGCGCCATGGTTTCCGGCTGCTCCGCCAGCACCGCCAGCCAGGCCTGTTCCACTTCCCGGCGGCGCCACAAATCCACGCACAGGCCCCGCGCCACGGTGCTCAGATAGGCGCGCGCGCCCTCGGCGCTGTCGAAGCGGCGGGGCCGGCGCAGCAGGCGCACGAAGGTATCCTGGGCCAGGTCGGCGGCGGTCTCGGAGCAGCCCAGGCGGCGCCGCAGCAACTGGTGCAGCCAGCCGTGGTGACGGGCATAGAGATCGGCGACGGACTCGGTGGGCGCGCTCCCGGTCACGAACAGCTCCGTTATTGAATGGAAATTATTCTCATTCTCTACGCGGCGGCCCGGCGGGTCAATTCCCGCCGTCCCGGGCGGGGGTGCTATGCTCGGCGCTTATCCTCAAGTCCGGAGCGCCCATGATCATCGTTCATCACCTGGAACATTCCCGTTCGCAACGCATCCTCTGGCTGCTCGAGGAGCTCGAGCTGCCCTACGAGATCGAACACTACCGCCGCGACCCGAACACCAGCCTGGCGCCGGAGAGCCTGCGCCGCATCCACCGCCTGGGCAAATCCCCGGTGATCAGCGACGGCGACACCGTGCTGGCGGAATCCGGCGCCATCATCGAGTACCTGGTGGAGCGCTACGGCGACGGCCGCTTCAAGCCGGACCCGGCCAGCCGGGCCTGGCTGGACTATGTGTACTGGCTGCATTTCGCCGAGGGCTCGCTGATGCCGCTGCTGGTGATGAAGCTGGTGTTCGGACGGGTGGCCACCGCGCCCATGCCGTTCTTCGCCAAGCCCATCGCCCGCAAGATCAGCGGCCGGATGAACAGCGAGTTCCTGCAGCCGCGATTGCAGGACCAACTGGCCCTGGTGGAAGACCATCTGGCGCGCAACACCTGGTTCGCCGGCGACGGCCTGAGCGGCGCCGACGTGCAGATGAGTTTCCCGCTGCAGGCGGCCGCCTCCCGGGCCAACCTGGATGCCCTGCCCCATATCCGCGACTTCATCCAGCGGGTGGAGGCGCGGCCCGCCTACCAGCGCGGCATCGAACGGGGCGGCCCGCTGCAGTTGCTGGGCGCCTGAAGCACGCCGGGGGGCGGGCAGCGCCTCCCGGCATCAATGCAAATTGTGACACAGCTCAAAAAACGACCCGATCACTCTGACGCCGCTCCCCTTCCCCCGTTATTCTGAGTCCCGGGTCGCCATCGACCCCACCAGATAATTACAAGCGCTCACAGTAAGTTACTGTTTCAAGGGCGAAACCGGCCTAAGCTTCCGGAAGTGCGTACCAGGCTTCGATAAAAAAATCGGCTTTTTTACCGATTCGGGGAACTATGATTTTACTCTACTTCTTGATCGCGCTGGCCGTGGGCTTCCTGATCTCGGAAGGGGTGCAGCGCTATCTCGCCCGCCGCCGGGAGGAATGACCGCCGGCGCGTTAAACTCTGTTAAAGCCGTGAAATACGTCACGGGGTGTTGTCTATACTGATGGCCTGTTCTTGAACACAGGCATTTTTCACCGTCAGGGAGACACACCATGAAGAAGACGCTTTACGCCCTGGGCCTGGCCGGCACGCTCGGCCTGGCCGCCTGCCAAAGCCAGCCCATCGACCCCAAAGCCTCCAACACCGTCTATCAGGGCGTGCTGCCGTGCGCGGACTGCGCCGGCATCAAGACCACACTGACCCTGTACCGCGACCAGGACGGTGAAGCCTCCCGCTTCGAGCTGCGCCAGCAATACCTGGATCGCGGCGCCTCCGGCTCCGGCCAGGTGGAACGGGGCAACTGGGTGGACCAGCGCATGCAGCTGGACGGCCAGAGCTACCCGCTCTACGTGCTTAACCCGGACGAGCCCGAGGAACAGTTCCGCTTCGTGCAAAACCGCCGCAACGCCGTGGAAATGCTCGACGCCGACGGTCAGCGCATCGATTCCGACTTCAACTACACCCTTATGCAGCAGTAAATCCCTCCCTCGCCGGAAGCGGCCGCGCGCCGCTTCCGGGCATGCCGTCACGCCCCCGATCAGTGCAAATAGGAATGACTTGCATTTGAATGCGCAAGTGCTAGACTCCCGGGCATTCTGGCGGCACCGTCCTTTTCCGCTCTCGTTCCTGATGGCGGCGGCCGCCCGTCAACCGGAGTTCGGACATGACTTCTTTCCTGCACTTTCAACTCCCGGAGTGGTTCACCGCCGGCGGTCCCGCCATGTGGTTGCTCGCGCTCCTGTCCGTGGTGGCCCTGGCCACCCTGATCACCAAGATGCTCCAGTTCGGCCGCATCCGGCCGGTCTCCAGCAAGCAAGCGGACGCCCTGCTCGAGCGCCTGGAGCGCGGCCAGGCCCCCGCCGACCTGGAAGCCGGCCAGGCGCCCATCGACCGGGTGATCCTCCAGGCCTGGGACAACCGGGCCATGGACCCGGCAAGCTGGGAAGAGGACAGCCTGCGCCGCGGCCGCGAGGCCCTGGAAGACATGCGCGGCGGCCTGCGCACCCTGGAAGTGATCAGCGCCCTGTCGCCGCTGATCGGTCTGCTGGGCACCGTGTTCGGCATGATCGGCGCCTTCCAGGCCCTGGAATCCGCCGGTTCCCAGGTGGATCCGTCGATTCTGTCCGGCGGTATCTGGGAAGCGCTGCTGACCACCGCCGCCGGCCTCACCGTGGCGATCCCGGCCCTGGCCGCCTTCCACTGGGCAGACCGCACCATCGAGCTGTGCCGCGAAAAACTGCAGGACCGCCTGGCCCGCCTCAAGGTCCAGGTGCGCCGCCAGGCTGACCTGGCCGAAGCGCCCGCCGCCGAGGCCACCGCCGACGCTCCCCGCCGCCGGGCGGTGGCCGGCTGATCCATGCATCTGGAACCGGAACGCCACCGCTCACCGAGCATCAGCCTGACGCCACTGATCGATGTGGTGTTCATCCTGCTGGTGTTCTTCATGCTGGCCAGTCGCTTCGGCGACTGGAAGGACCTGCCGGTGAACGTGCTGCCCAGCGAGGAAAGCACCGACCAGCAGGACCGCGACTGGCTGACCCTGACGGTGACCGAAAGCGGCCAGGTGCGTATCGGCGACACCGATTACGCCCTGGGTGAGCTCGCCGCGCAGCTGGACGCCGGCCAGACAGTGCTCATCACCGGCGAACCGGACGCCCCACTGCAGGCCGCCCTGGCCACCCTGGACGCGGTGCGCGCCGCCGGCGTCGAGGACGTGCAGCTGGAGCTGATGCCATGAATCTGGAGTCGCCGGACAGCGGCCGCCGCCCGCCCCTGGAGCCGGTGCTGCCGCTGATCAACGTGGTGTTCCTGCTGTTGATCTTCTTCATGGTGGCCGGCCAGCTGGCGCCCCGTCCGGAAGGGGACGCGGAAGCGCCGGGCAGCGAAAGCGCCGCCACCGACGAAAACCCGGACCAATTGATGCTGGTGCTGGACACCGACGGCAAGCTGCTGCATGAAGGCCAGCCGGTGGACGCCGAGACGGTGGCCGCCCTGGTGAAAGCCCGCCGTGGCGAGCGGCAACGGGAAGCGGCCAACGCCGAGGGCGGCGACGCCCCCGGGCAGGAACCGGTGCGCCTGCTGGCCGACGCCGGCACGCCCCTGAAAAGCCTGCGCGCCAACCTGGAACTGCTGCGCGAGGCCGGGATCGAGGAAGTCCGTCTGGTAACCCGGAGTGAGAGCGCCCCGTGAGCCGTAAACCGCGCCTGATTCTCGCCTGGACCCTGGCCCTCCTGGCCCACGCCAGCCTGCTGCTCACCATCGAGAGCCTGACCCTGGCCGGCGGCCGCCCTGCGCGTCCCGGCGTGCAGCAGGCGGTGACCCTGAACCTGGCCCAGAAGCCCACGGAAAGCGCCGTGAGCACGGCGCCGGAACCGGCCCCGGAGGCCAAGCCGCAACCGGAGCCGACTCCGAAACCGGAACCCAAGCCGGAGCCGAAGCCCAAACCAAAGCCCAAGCCGGACCCCAAACCCGAGCCCAAGCCCAAGCCAAAACCCAAGCCCGAGCCCAAACCGGAACCCGAACCGGAACCCGAACCGGAGCCGAAGCCCCAGCCCGAGCCGCCCCCGGAGCCCGAACCCACTCCGGAACCGGCCCCGCGACAGGGCGCCCCGGCGGACAAGGTGGACGAACAGACCCGCGTCGCCTCCGGCCAACAACAGCCCCAGGGCCAGAAAGGCATCGCCGGCGACCCGGGCAAGGGCGTGCACCGCAGCGGCGACCACGACAACCTGCTCAACCGCTACCTGCGCAAGGTGCGCGACACCATCGAGTACAACAAGGAGTACCCGGCCCGGGCGCGCATGCGCCGGCAGCAGGGTGTGGTGGAAGTGAGCTTCATGCTGGACAGCAACGGCCGCGCCGGCGACGTGACCCTGAAGAGCAGCTCCGACAGCCGCATCCTTGATCAGCAATCGGTGGAACTGGTGCGCCGCCTGCGCTTCCCGGAGCCGCCGGCGGAGCTGGCCGGCGAGCCGATCTCGGTGACCGTGCCGATCCACTATACGCTCTAGAGGGAGGCTCCGGGGCCTGTGGGGTTCTATCCAGGCCCGCGTCCCGGAGTGATCCCCCTTCCGGGAACGCCGTGAACCCGTCCATGGGGGCTCCCTGTCAAACATCCTGTTTGACAGGGTCCCGGAAGGGGGATCACTCCGAGACGCTCCGAGGTAACCGTCGCGGTTGGCTCCGGAGTTCTGTTGGAGGGATTTGTTTGTAGGATCGACCGCGCGGGGCGCTATTCCTCGCCCCAGCGCTTGACCAGGGTCTGTGGCACGCCGAGTTGATCGAGGATGCGCGCCACCACGAAATCCACCAGATCGTCCACGCTCTCCGGCCGGTGATAGAAGCCTGGCGCGGCGGGCAGGATGGTCACCCCCAGCCGCGCCAGCTTGAGCATGTTCTCCAGATGGATCGCCGAGAACGGGCTTTCCCGGGGCACCAGGATCAACTGGCGGCGCTCCTTGAGCGCCACGTCGGCGGCCCGCTCGATGAGGTTGTCGCTGGCGCCGCTGGCGATCGCCGACAGCGTGCCGGTGGAGCACGGGCACACCACCATGGACGCCGGCGCGCCGGAGCCGGAGGCCACCGGGGCGGTCCATTGCTCCAGGCCGCACACCACCAGCCGCCCTTTATCGGTGCCGGCGAAATCGCGCAGCGCCGCCTCCGCCTTGCCGGTGCCCGCCGGCAGGGCGAGATCCGTTTCCATGCCGATCACCACCCGCGCCGCCTTGGACAGAATCACGAACACCTCGCAATCCGCCGCCAGCAAACAACGCAGCAGGCGCAGCCCGTAGGGCGCCCCGGAGGCGCCGGTAAAAGCCAGGGTGACCCGTTGCCGCGTCTCGCTCATGCGGGCCTCCCGCCCAACGCCGTCAGCAGCTTCTCGTGGACGCCGCCGAAGCCCCCGTTGCTCATGATCACAACGTGCAGCGGGCCCGGCTCGGCGGCCACCGTGGCCACCAGCTCATCCAGATCCCGGGACACCGAGGCCGGCACCGGCGACTCCGCCACCACCGGCTCCAGGGACCAGTCCAGCCCCGGCGGTTGATACCAGATCACCCGGTCGGCGTCGGCGGTGCTGGCCGCCAGGGCATCCCGGTGGCGGCCCAGGCGCATGGTGTTGGAGCGCGGCTCGATCACCGCCAGTACCGGCTCATCGCCAACCTTGCGGCGCAGCCCTTGCAGGGTGGTGGCGATGGCGGTGGGATGGTGGGCGAAATCGTCGTAGACGCGCACCCCGCCGATCTCGCCGCGCAGCTCCATGCGCCGCTTCACGCCCTGGAATTCGCACAGGGCGGCGGTGCCGTCCGCCAGGGTCACGCCCACATGGCGGGCGGCCAGCAGCGCCGCCATGGCGTTGTTGACGTTGTGGCGGCCGGTCAGGTCCCAGTCCACCCGGCCCGCTTCGTGGCCGTTGTCGAGCACGGTGAAGGCGCCGCCGTCGGCGCGCTCCAGCCGGTAACCCGGCTTACCGTCCTCGGCGAAGCGCTCCACCTCGCTCCAGCAGCCCTTCTCCAGGGTCTCTTCCAGGGCCGCCTCGCCGGCAGGCAGGATGATGCGCCCCTGGGAGGGGATGGTGCGGATCAGATGGTGGAACTGGGCCTGGATGGCGCCCAGATCCGGGAAGATGTCCGCGTGATCGAATTCCAGATTATTGAGGATGGCGGTGCGCGGCCGGTAATGGACGAACTTGCTGCGCTTGTCGAAGAAGGCGGTGTCGTACTCGTCCGCCTCCACCACGAAGAACGGCGTGTCGCCGAGCCGGGCGGACACGCCGAAGTTGCCCGGCACGCCACCGATCAGATAGCCCGGCGCCAGGCCGGCGTATTCCAGAATCCACGCCAGCATGGAGCTGGTGGTGGTCTTGCCGTGGGTGCCGGCCACCGCCAGCACCCAGCGTCCGGGCAGCACCACCTCGGCGAGCATCTGGGCGCCGGAGGTATAGGGCAGGCCCTGGTCGAGCAGGTATTCCACCGCCGGATTGCCCCGGCTCAGGGCATTGCCCACCACCACCAGATCCGGCGCCGGGTCCAGTTGGGCCGGGTCGTAGCCCTCGATCAGATCGATGCCGGCGGCGGCCAGTTGATCGCTCATGGGCGGGTAGACGTTCTGGTCGGAGCCGGTGACCCGGTGCCCCTTGGCCCGGGCCAGCAGCGCCAGCGACCCCATGAAGGTGCCGCAGATGCCGAGAATATGAATGTGCATGAAAACCTCGAAAAACAGCTGCAGGCAGGATACAACATCGGCTGCGACTTTGAATCGTTCGAGGAGAGACCATGCTGACAATAACCAGCCCCGAGGAACTGAGTGCCTGGGAGGGCAAGGAACTGGGCGTCACCGAATGGATGACGATCAGCCAGGAACGCATCGACCAGTTCGCCGAGGCCACCGGCGACTTCCAGTGGATCCATGTGGACGCGGAACGGGCGGAGAAGGAATCGCCGTTCGGCGGCACCATCGCCCACGGCTACCTGACCCTGTCGCTGATCCCCATGTTCAAGGACCAGATCTACACCATCGAGGGCGCCAAGGCGGGCATCAACTACGGCCTGAACGGCTGCCGTTTTCTCGCCCCGGTGCCGTCCGGCGCCCGCGTGCGCGGGCGCTTCATCATGAAGTCCGTGCAGCAAAAAGGTGAAGGCCGCTACCTGCTGTGCAACGAAATCACCATCGAGCTGGAAGGCAGCGACAAACCCGCCTGCGTGGCCGAAAGCCTCGGTATGGTGCTTTTTTAGTTAACAGTTAAGAGTGAACAGTTAACAACGGCGCGGGCAACGCCCCTGGCGCCTGAAGACAATGAGGCCGCGCCCAGGGCCTGGGCGCGGCCTCATTGTCTCGAATACGCGCATAAACCGGATCGCGCACTGTTAACTATTCACTATTCACTGTTCACTGTCTCATCAGTGGCTAATCATCCAGGGCCGCGCGGAGGGAAACATCTTCTTGCCGTCGGCGGTGTAGAAGACCTTCGGCTTGGCCTTGGCGTGGTGGCAGCAGCCCTGTTCCTTTTCCGAGTGGTGGTTGCCCCGGCGCGGTTCGTGGGCGGCCCGTTCGTTGCGCGCGAAGGCGGCGCGCCGTTCCGGGGCCATGTCCAGTACCGTGGGCGCCACCAGAATCACCCGGGCGCACAGCGTCCCGCAGGTGGGGCAGGCGCGGGTTTCCCCCGCGTCCGCCACCTCCACCAGTTGGTGAAACAGGCCATGCTCGGCGCACTTGTAGTCGTACAGCGGCATGCGTTCGCCCTCCCCTATTTATCCTTGGCCAACGGCACGTCGGTGCTGCCGGCGACGCTGTGTTGCGGCCCGTCCGGCCCCGGTTTGACGTCGAAGTCGAAGATGTCCGTGGGCAGCCACAGGGTGGCGCAGGCATTGGGCACGTCCACCACCCCGCTGATGTGGCCCTGCACCGGCGCGCAGCCGAGCAGCGAGTAGGCCTGGGCGCCGCTGTAGCCGAATTTCTTCAGATACTCGATGGCGTTGAGGCAGGCCTGCCGGTAGGCGATGTGCACGTCCAGGTAGTGCTGCTTGCCCTGCTCGTCCACGGAGATGCCTTCGAAGATCAGGTAGTCGTCGTACTTGGGCGCCATGGGGCTGGGCTTGAAGATCGGGTTCTTGATGGCGTACTTCTCCATGCCGCCCTTGATCAGGTGCACGCGCATGTGAATCCAGCCGGCCATTTCGATGGCGCCGCAGAAGGTGATCTCGCCGTCGCCCTGGCTGAAGTGCAGGTCGCCCACGGACAGGCCGGCGTCCTTCACGTACACCGGGAAATAGACCTGGGAACCCCGGGACAGATCCTTGATATCGCAGTTGCCGCCGTGTTCCCGGGGCGGCACCGTGCGCGCCCCCTCGGCGGCGGCGCTGTCCCGTTCACCGCCCTTGAGCTTGCCCATGTGGGCGGTGTCGGCGAACGGCAGGTTGACCAGGCCGGGCACGCGATCCGGGTCGGTGTCGTAGAGTTCCTTCTCGCGGTCGTTCCATTCCTTGAGCATTTCCTTGGACGGCAGGCAGCCGATCAGGCCGGGGTGGATCATACCGGCGAATTCCACGCCGGGGATGTGCCGGGACTTGGTGAACATGCCGTTGAAGTCCCAGATGGTTTTCTGGGCTTCCGGGAAATGTTCGGTGAGGAAGCCGCCGCCGTTCTGTTTGGAGAAGAAGCCGTTGAAGCCCCACTGGCTTTCGTCGAAGGCGCCGATGTCGAGGATATCGACCACCAGCAGGTCGCCGGGCTCGGCGCCTTCCACGCCCACCGGGCCGGTGAGGAAGTGCACCTGGGTGAGGTCCACGTCGCGCACGTCCTCGGCGTTGTCGTTATTGCCGATCTGGCCGCCGGTCCAGTCGTGGCATTCGACGATGAAGTCGTCGCCGGGTTTCACCATGGCGGCCATGGGGATGTCGGGGTGCCAGCGGTTGTGGACGCCTTCGTTGTCGTAGGGGGATTTGTTCAGATCGATCTTGATGATGGTGTCAGCCATGGTGCCTCCGGTTGGCGAGCCTGTTTTCGTTATTAGAGTAGTCAGCATGGGCGAGCGGGGGCATTCGCGAAAGGGCCGATGGGGGTACGTCAGATGACGTATTGTTCGCGGGTGGCTGTCGCGGAGTGAGTTCTTTCATGGGCCGGTTCCTCCAGCGTGGGACGCGAGCCAGCCGGTGGTCGCGGCTGAAGCCGCTCCTTGTGTCTCTCCGCAGGGTGATGATTAGCTACCATCCCCTGCCAGCCCGGTGGCAACCCGAGTCGCTCCTGAGGTCCTTGAATCTGTGCCGTAGATCGGACCACCGGGCTGTTTCTCTCAAAACTTGAACGGTATCCAAACCGCTTCCATTTGGAGGAGAGGCTGCACGAACAAGGAAAGGTGGAGAGATGGCCCACATTGGTATTGATGTCAGTAAAAACAAACTGGACCTGTGCTGGCTACGCGAACGCGGCAAAGTGAAGACCAAGGTCTTCACCAACCACCCTAAACACTACCCCGCGTTGATGGACTGGCTGACCCGCCAGACCGGCGAGCAAGCCCAGGATCTGCGCGTATACCTGGAAGCGACCAGCATTTACCACGAGCCGCTGACCGAGTGGCTGCATGAGATGGGTGTCCAGGTCCATGTGGTGAACCCGGCCCAGGTTCACCATTACGCCAAGGCGTTGGGTATCGCCGGCAAGACGGACAAGAAGGACAGCCAGCTCCTGGCGCGCTATGGCATCGACCGCCAGCCACCTCGGTGGCAGCCGGAGCCGGAGCCGGTCCGCCGCCTACGGCGCCTTGCCAGCCGTTTGGAGACGGTCCAGCAGGACATCCAGCGAGAACAGAATCGGCTCGAGAAGGCCCGGTTCAACCGCGATA